>Ga0302200_10000072_pt1 | contig 100558 bp, 86 predicted proteins | sample II_Bog_N3_1_FD_194585 | JGI IMG/M metagenome (GOLD analysis project Ga0302200, IMG submission 194585) | Peat permafrost microbial communities from Stordalen Mire near Abisko, Sweden - II_Bog_N3_1 | ecosystem: Environmental > Terrestrial > Soil > Wetlands > Peat | place: Sweden: Abisko...
ATCCAGCAAACTTACCAAATTGTGCATCAGCACCAAATAAAGGACCTTCTGCATAAATCTGTGCAGCTTGAACATGATTATCCTGGCTGTCATTGTTGCCAGAAGTAACATAGTTTGTATCACCATTGTTGTTGAGATTGGAATCAGCATCTAAACGAGCATGTACATTCCAGTTATCATTTACAGCAGCTGTCAAGTCTAAACGAAGTAAAGCATCGCCATTCGTTGTTTTGCCATATGATTTAGTAGCACCAGGAGCTACATAGCTGCTGCTTTCTCTAGCAGCATTCAAACGAACTAAACCAACAAATTTAACATTGTCTGATTTTTTTTCAAGATTGGCTACACGTACACCAAGGTTGCTCAATTCATCAGAATATTCAGCAGCTAATTTGTCAATCATTGCTTTATCAGCAGCAGAAACATCTGTTTTAGTCATTGCTTTTGCTACCATTTGAGCCATTTCATAACGAGTGATTTTCTGGTCGCCACGGAATGTTCCGTCGCCATAACCATCGATAACACCGTCTTGTGCTAATTTGCTAACAGCGTCATACGACCAATGGTCAGATGGAACATCGCTGAAAGGATTTGCTGCAGCAAAAGTTGTGCTGGCAGCGCCTACTACTAATGCAGTAGTGATTGCAGAAATTAATGTTTTTTTCATTTTAAAAATCCCCCTAAAATTTATTTTGAACTTTTCAATTTTTAGGAAGAATCACAACCGAATGAGTATCCACGTTTCCTCATCTATGCTTTTCTTCACATCAAATTTTTAGTTCGTTACTATAATAACATACGCTATAACGAATTGCAAGATAATTTTCGTAAAAATTTTACATAAAAAAAACCGCTGCAATTGCAGCGGTTTTTTTATTATGAAAGATAAGTTCGATTAGAATTTCGCATCAAACCATAAACGATATTGTTGTTGATTTTCAGGTGTTGCTGCTGAATCAACGGAAGATGTCAGTTTTGCATATTCAAGCGTTGCTGTATATGCTTTGCTGAAAGCATAGTTATAATCAATAATATATTCTTTAAAATCAGCGGCTCTATCATTTATAGTAATTGGTAATGTACTTAAAGGTCCAATCATTGAACTGCCCCCGGCATCAACATACGTAAGTGTCACATTATTGTCACCTTTTTGCGCTAATTTTTGAGCACCGATGATGCTGTTAACCTGCCAAACATTTTTCCCATTTTCACTGGCGTTTAATGATGTACCACCATTATGAGCAAATTCAGCATTTAAAGAAAGTTTAGGGGTAAAATTATAATTCAAGTTAGCAATCGTCCATTTAAGACTAGAGTTATCTTGACTTGGATTGTACAATGCACTCACACTAGGAGAATTGTTTACGAAATCAAAATAGCTTAAACCATAAGCAAGCTTACCTTGCGTAGTCGAAGCTCCAAGACTCATTACATCTAAGTTAGCAAAAAGAGCCGTATACTGGTTATTGGCAAAAGTTGCACCGTTAATGAATCGACCATATGATGCATTCACATTATAAGTACCAGTTTTACCAGCAAAACTGATCCCGTCGTAACTAAAAGCACCAGAATCAACCAGCATGCTGTATTTATCTACATTTAAAGCCTGACGACCAATCGTCGTACTCACACTATGTCCCAGTTTGGAAGTTAAGTTAACTCGGTCAATAGCACCGTTGCCCGAACCACTTGTACCTTTATCATCCTGTGCGTTACCACCAAAACTCTGCCAAGTATCATTACCAAATTTTGATTTATCTGGTTCTCTTGTCACAAAACGAAAAGCTGCTGTCGTATTATCATCTATTGCCGCTGTAGCATCCAAGCGAAGTCTGTATGTCGATGCTACTGTACTTGCTTTCGTATCCTGATCATAACCATCACTTGTAGCACGCACTCTCAAATCACCCGTGAATTTGACAACTGGCTGATTGGCTTCCAATTTTCCAACCCGCACACCAAGGCTGCTAAGTTCGTCTCTGTATTCATTCGCTAATTTATCGATCGTAGCTTTGTCTTCGGCATTGGCTTTATCTTCTTTGGTAATAGCATTGGCTGTAATCTGAGCCATTTCATAACGAGTCAATGTTTGGTTGCCTCTAAATGTACCATCGCCATAACCAGAGATAAGACCATCTTGCGATAATTTTGCTACAGCACCATATGCCCAATTATCACTTGGAACATCGCTGTAAGGATTTGCTGCAGCAAAAGTTGTGCTGGCAGCACCTACTACTAAGGCAGTAGTGATTGCAGTTACTAATGTTTTTTTCATTCCACACGTCTCCTAAAATATACAAAATATTCAATATATGCAAGGAAAAAAATATAGAACGAGTTTCCATGTTTCCTCATTTATAATTTATTCTTTGCTCTATATTAAATTCTTTTTTAGAATAGCATAGGACTTTAGTAAAAACAAGTGCTTTCTTTGAATTTCATTTGTTTTTAACAGAAAAATAACATTCTGCGAGAATTACAGCGACATAATCATCCACGGGGACAGGCGGAACCAGCATAGTTGTCGGTATAAACCGTTTCCAGCCATGCGGTTTATTTTCTTTCCAGTAACGAATTTTTGCCTCATCGGTGGTCCTATATTCGTCAACCATATGCAATGGGATCAGAGGAAAATCCACTTGTATTTTCATTTGTGCACTTTTACTCGTAGTCCCATCCCCCATAACAATTCGATCCGCAGCATATTCTATTAGCAGCCGCTGGATTGTTTGACTAAGATTTTGTGTAGTAATGACATTTTTCCACAAAACTCCCTGCAGTTTATCGACAATCGCAATACCGCATTTTTCCTTTCCAGGATCAATTGATATAATTGGTTTCATACTATTCACCTTTTCAAAAAGGGCTTCTCTTTTTGAATCGAGAAGCCCTTTTTTACCCTTATTTAATCAATAAAACTGACCCGTTCACGGTGTTTTTCTGCCAATGATTTCTTCTACTTTTATACGCAGATTCAGCGGACCCATAACATTCGTATCAGATCCAGCATAGGCTGTGAGCAAAATCTCACCATGAAGCGGCGTAATACTATTCGTAATATCATAGAATTGCGATCCAGTCATGATTCCCACTGAACCTTTGATTGGATCAGGCAAAATTCCTTTTCTCACAGCAGTAGCATTGACGTTTTTAAGAAAACCTACCAGCATCTGTTCTGCTTCTTGTGACCCCGGTCCCGTCATTTTGAATTTTTCCGAAAAAATAAACTCTGAGTCTTTATAGATCATGTTGTTTTTATAAATCATAATATGGGCACGTACCGGTTCTCCATAAATCAGATTTCCTGCGGCAACGATACGAACAACAAGCTCCTGTTGGCTGGTTTTAATCGTATTAAAAGCTGTTTCAAACTCTTTTTGTGATATCCATACACCTTCGACAGGGCTCTTAAGACCCATACGTTCCGTAATATTGCGATTTGCCAAATAGATAATACTGGCAAGATCTGCATTGATCGTTTTATCTTCATTGGATTTATTAACAAGACCACCAGCAATGACTTCACCAGCACGATAAATAATAGCCCCTTCACGAACAAATTGAAGACCATTGCGAAGATCCGCATTGTGCTTTTCGAGTATTTTATTATCATCATTCAATACTGTATTGCTTTGCTGTAACGTGTCATTTTGACTTGCAAGATTGGTATTTTGTGAGGACAATGTTTCATTACTGCCTACTAAATCGGCATTGGAAGCCGTCAAGTCTTTATTTTTCGATTCCAAGTCTGCATTGCCAGCTTCAAGAGCAGCATTGCGATTCGTCAGTTCATCTTGCGTTTTCTTCAAAGTATCGACTTCACTTTTAGTTTTAGCTAAGTCTTCATCGGTTTGCTTTTGTTCGGCATTGGCTGCTGCCAATTGAATCGTTGCATTTTGCAGATTTCTCTGTGTCTGCTGAATTTTTTTATTCAGCGTTTCCAAACCAAATAATGCCGTCCGTACATCTTTCGACACAGCAGCCATAATACCAAAAGTCAATGTTGTAATCAAAATCCCCGTAATAATCGTTACAATAATCGATGTATGCCTTGGGCGCAGCCCAAAAATCGACAATTTTTTTTTGCCGACTTTCGTTCCTAAACGATCGCCAATAAAAGCGACCGCACCACCAGTAATAACAAGAACTGTGATAAGAACGATTCCGTACATAAGGAGTCACATCCTTAATAGAATTTTTTTATTATTTCGCTGCTTTGCGCAGTAATATCGCACCAACAATCAAACCAATTAGATTCGGCAGCCAAGCTGCATAAATCGGTGCCAATATTCCGCCCTGACCAAGTGCACTTGATAAAGTCATGATACTATAATAAATAAAAATAATGATGATACTAAGTCCAAAACCAATCGACGAACTCGTTCGATTTGGCTGCAGTCCCAATGGTGTACCAATCAAAGCAAAAACTAAACTTGCCATTGGAATTGTTATGCGTTGATATAGCTCCATTTCAAGCTTCTTCGTATCCACATATTGTGATTTCATAATATTGATCTGCGTCCGCAGTTCTTTCATCGTAAGTTCTTCCGGGTCCTTTTGTTCTCGCACTAATTCTTTTGGGTCTTGTAAAATTGGTAAATTTTGTTTATCAAACCGAATCGTCCGTTCTGTATCTCCATCCGAAAAATCATACAAAATCCCATTATACATGGTCCAGTGATCCGATTCCCATGTAGCATATTCGGCATTTTCCACATGGACAAGAACTTCCTTTTGAAATTCCTGTACCGATACTCCCTGCAAGGAATTTGTTGTCGCATCATAATGCCGTGCATAAACAAGCCGTTGTATATTATTATCTTTGATTTCTTTGACTATGATATGATCTTGTGATTTTGGCAAAGTATTTCCTTGTAATTCATAATGAACAATATTATTATATGCTTCATTTGCTTTGGGAACAACAAACTCACTGAAGGCAATCGCAAAAATGCTAACAAAAAATGCAACAAAAAGCACCGGTACAGCAATCCGTGAAAAACTGATACCACAAGATTTCATCGCCGTAAGTTCACTTGACCCGGATAGTTTGCCAAATGTAAGCAAGGTCGCGAGCAGCATCGACATGGGAAACGTTAAAACAATAATACTAGGCAGACTAAAAACAAACAATCGCAGTACTGCCGTTACGGATGCTCCATATTGTGTCACATATTCAGCAATTCGAAATAAAGTTCCTGAGCCAACAAAAACAGCGGAGAATGCAAATATGCCGAATATAAACGTGAGGAAAACTTCTCGTATAATATATTTATCTAAAATTCGCATTGCATTTCTCCTATAATGTAAAGTTATGACCTAAATAGAATTTTTTGGCAATATCACTGTTGGCAATTATATCCTTATTACCTTCAAGCAGAATCTTACCTTCATTCAAAATATAAGCACGGTCAACGATACTTAGTGTCTCTCTGACATTGTGGTCTGTAATCAGTATACCAATGCCGCGCTGCCGGAGATATTCGATAATCTCCTGTATATCAGCTACTGCAATCGGATCGACACCAGCAAAGGGCTCATCGAGCAAAATAAAATGTGGTTCAATCGCCAGACAGCGAGCAATTTCAACACGACGGCGTTCTCCACCGGAAAGCTCTGTACCTTTGCGTTTACGCACATGTCCAATATGAAACTCCTCCAGCAGTGCATCCATCTTTTTTTGTCGGTCTTCTTTCGATAAACTAGTGGTTTCTAAAATTGCCATGAGATTATCCTCAACTGTGAGCTTGCGAAAAATGGATGCCTCTTGTGCTAAATAACTGATTCCCTGCGCCGCTCTTTCATACATTGGCATTTTCGTAATCTTGACATCTGATATATACACATCACCACTACTTGGTCGTTCCAGACCTACAATCATATAGAATGTGGTGGTCTTCCCTGCACCATTCGGTCCCAATAAGCCGACAATTTCACCTTTTGCGACTTTTAAAGAAACTCCATCAACAGCATTGCGATTTTTATATGTTTTAACTAAATTTTTAGCTTCTATAAACACGGGGGCAATTCCTCCATTTTTCTTACATATATACGTTGGATTAAATACTTTATATGGCAATCGTTAAGAATGGGGTATAAGACTGATAGGCTAGATATCGTTTTTTAATACATTTAACTAAACGAAGCGACTTTTATTAGGTTGTTACATCCGCTTTCCCGCCCGCGAGATAAATCGTTAGTTTGTTGCTGCGCAGTGTATTGTTATTTTGTGTTGCCACAGCATTTCCCGTCAAAATAACTTTGCCATCATCTTGTCCATAATATGTTGCCTGATCTCCGACTGCATCTAAGTTTCTCGGTGGACTAACAATATGAACATTGCCTGTACCGATTAAGCGATTCTCCTTAAGATATGCTTCCATGCGGTCTGAAGTGAATGTACCATCGGTCATTGTCACACGCGCATTGGATTCAATGACCGCATAATCTGTGTCCGGATAATAATCAATTTGTGGACCAGTTAGTGTTTTATCTGCTTTGACAACAACAACATTGCCTGTTGCGATCATATGATTGGCGCCTGAAGTTTTAATTGTTGCAGCTGTCATATGCATATCTGCTTTGTCTGCCACAACACCACCGGTTACAAAACCTTCCTGCGTCTTGGAATTATACTGTGCCGATGCTCCAGTCAAAACTGCGCCGTCCTGTATCATTTTCACACTGCCAGTAGCTGTAATCAGACCAGTCTGTGTATCATATTCAACCGTATTGGCATTGAGTTCAACGGGTTTACTGTCAGCAGCATACAACGTACCAGTTAGAATAAAGCAGACAGCTGTGGTAAGCAGTGCCATTTGCATTTTTTTCAGTTTCATCATTGAGCTTCTCCTTTTGTTATATGTGCATTCCCGCTTACTTTGACTTTTTGGAACCCATCCTGCGTTTCAATTTTATCCCCAACAATCACAGTATCACCATGTCGCAGGATAATATTCTGTTCACCGGTAAGCGTTTGTGCCTCCGCATCCCAAAACATTTTTTGTGCCTTAAGATCACTGTCATCGGTAGTGGTCGCATGTACACCACCATCAATGGTAATATTTTTCGCCTTAGCTTCATATTGAGCTTGTGGTGCCGTAAGCGTAACTACTATACCGTTGGTTTGATAAAATTTACCATTCATATTTTTGAGTGTAACATTTTGTGTAGTAGCATCAACTTCGATAAATTCGGCTGTCATTTCCCATATTTTCACACCATTTTTTGCTTCCGTAATTGTGTTACCTGAATAACTCATGCTTTTGTTTTCTGTTGTAGGTTGAACATCTTTACTTTGGGGAGCCGGCTGGGTGACAATCGCCCAATAGATCAAAGCAACCCCCAACGCTATAAATGTAAAAATAATTGCTTTGCCTTTTGTGTTATTCATTTTCTGCCACCTGTTGTTTCACCATATGATGTTTTGTTTTTTTCATCTCCGGTGTCGTATTCCAACGTTTCTGGAACCAAAGCCATTGCGTGGGATGCTCCTGAATGACCTTTTCTACAATACGAGTCATTTCTACCGTAAGATCATACAAATCCTGGTCGGAATTCCCCTTATCTTTATAATGGAGCACCTCGCCAATAATAACTTGGTGTTTTCCATCTGGTTTGCGGACAATAAATGCAGGTACGATGGGGGCAGAAAATTTTTTTGCAAATACAGCCGGTCCCATCGGTGTCGAGGCAGTTCGTCCTAAAAAATCAACGAAGGCTCCGCCCGGACCTGCATCCTGATCGACCAGAAATCCTAAAGCTTTGCCTTTTTTCAGTGCTTTCACAGCACCAAGAAGTTCACTGGTACCACGCGAAAAAATCTCCACCCCGACCATCGCCCGAAACTCATTCAGTATACGGGTATGCTGCTCGTTCGGTTGTGGTTTGGCTATCGCCGTAAGTGGTATGCCGGAAAAAGCAAGTGCCGCTGAAAGCCATTCCCAGTTTCCAACATGTGCCGTTAAAATAACGACACCATGACCTTCGGCTAGAGCATCTTTAAAACGTGCTATATGATCGATTTCCATATAGGTTTCGAAATTTTCTTTTTTTAAATTCGGCATATACATAATTTCCAAAAAATTACGACCAATATTGATAAAAGAACCCCGAATCAGCTTTTCAGCATCTTCTTGTGATTTACCAAGTGATTCCCGCAGCTGCCGAATGGCACGATTGCGTTGTTTAGCCGCAATATTGAAATACAATAAGCCCATATATTTGCCAAGCCAAAGAATAAAAGGATGCGGCATTCGGCATAGAATATAACTAATCAATTTTAAAATTTTATATTGCATGGAGTTCGAATCTCCTTTTCTATCAGTCAAATGTAATAAAAATCTTCTCCAAAGAAAGGAGAATGACTTTATAGTCTATCATACCATATTTTTCTCTTTATTGCTCTATATCTTCGAACGGTTTTGCCTGGATATAATCTGAAATAACCTGATCCCAAAAGCCTTGTGCTTTGAGAATCATTTCGATAACCTGCCGTACTGCTCCATGTCCGCCGTTGGCTTCTGTTATGTAGTGTGAATGCACTTTGACTTCGGTCACTGCATTTGGTACTGCACAAGCTAAACCGACTCTAGTCATAACTGGCAAATCAATCAAATCGTCACCAACATAAGCAATTTCATCGAGATTGACCTGGAATTCTTGCTGCAGCTTGACCAAAGCATTCATTTTATTGCTTTGTCCTTGGTAAAGCGCGTCGATTTTAAGTTCATTAGCCCTGAACGCAACCATTTTGGATATTCTTCCCGTAATAATTGCCGTTTTTAAACCAAACTTTTTACTAATTGCTATGCCCAGACCGTCGTGTACATGAAACGTTTTACAAATTTCACCGGACGGACCAATAATGAGCTTGCCATCCGTCAGCACACCATCCACGTCGAGAATTAGCAACTTGATTTTTTTCGCCCGTTCTATAAGATCCAGACTTACTGTCTTTTCCATTCTAGACAACCCCTTGACGCAGTAAATCCGTAATATGAACAATACCAATTGGTTTGTTTTCATTGTCAACAACAGGAAGCACCGTAATCGGATGTGGTTTATTTTTCTCCATGATGCTTAAAGCTGCTGCTGCCAGCTTTTCTTTGTTAATTGTCTTGGGCTTTCTTGTCATCAGATTTTCGATCGGCTCATCGAGGAACTGACTGCCTTTCGCAAGACTGCGGCGAATATCCCCATCCGTCACGAGCCCAATGAAAAAGCCCCGCGTATCAACGACAGAAGTTGCACCAAGACCTTTATCGGTCATCATAAACAACGCTTCCTTAGCGGTTTGATGGACCGAAATAACTGGATTGTCTTCACCGCTATGCATTATATTTTCTACGGTCAAGAGAAGTTTGCGACCAAGAGCACCGCCGGGATGGAATAAAGCAAAATCCTGTGCGGTAAAATTGCGTGCTGACAGGAGGGCAATGGTTATAGCATCACCCATGGCGAGTGTAGCTGTCGTACTGGCGGTTGGTGCGAGCCCAAGTGGGCAAGCTTCACGTTCTACACCAATATCGATAAAAAATTCCGCATTTTTACCAAGTGCAGAATCGCGACGACCACTCATCGCAATAATCGTAGCCCCAATTCGTTTGATTAATGCTAATATATTTACAATTTCAGTCGATTCACCACTATTGGAAATCGCCAAAACAATATCATTTTCTGTTACCATACCAAGATCACCATGAAAAGCTTCCGCGGGATGCATGAAAAATGCTGGTGTACCAGTGCTTGCCAAGCTGGCAGCAATTTTTCGACCAACATGACCTGATTTGCCCATGCCAGTTACAACAACACGACCTTTGCCGGTCAGAATAAATTGAACGGCTTGCTCGAATTCGTCATCAATTCGCGGGATCAGGGCTCTGACAGCATCCGCTTCGATATTGAGTGTTTCAATTGCTTTTTCTTTAATCATTGGACATACCTCCGCTCTATTATTTATGTTTATTCACAATTTCATTAATGGCTAATGCATCGTTTAAAAGCTCTTCCAATTTATCGAGATAAACCATATTGGGTCCATCGCACAGAGCCTCTTCCGGATTATCATGAACTTCCATAAAGAGTGCATCCACGCCCGCACCAACAGCAGCCCGTGTAAGATATTCGACATATTCACGATTTCCCGCCGAAGACGTACCCGCACCGCCAGGAAGCTGTACGCTATGTGTTGCATCAAATACAACCGGATAGCCAAAAGAACGCATAATAGGGAACGACCGCATATCGACAACAAGGTTATTATACCCGAAAGATGCACCCCGTTCTGTTAGGAGTATATTCTTATTGTTGCCTTCTTCAAGTTTGTGGATGACATTTTCCATATCTTTTGGTGACATAAACTGACCTTTTTTAACATTAACTGTCTTGCCGGATTTCGCCGCAGCATATAGAAGATCGGTCTGACGACAAAGGAATGCTGGTATTTGAATGATATCAAGCACTTTTGCGGCTGCATCAATCTGGTTTTCATTATGGATATCACTGACAATCGGTACCTGCAATTCATCTTTGATCGTTTGCAGCATCTTGAGACCAGCTTCTAGTCCCGGACCACGAAAGCCATTGAAAGAGGAACGATTCGCTTTGTCAAACGATGCTTTAAAGACATAAGGAATGCCAAGACGCTGCGTAATTTCTTTGATGCCCCGACCAATTTTAAGGCTGCGTTCTAAACCTTCTAAGACGCAAGGTCCGGCCAGCAAGACTAATGGATGTCCTGTACCTATTTTAATATTTCCTACGGATACTGTATTCATACTATATACCACCTTTCAAAATTTACGAATTTTAAAACGTCACTTCTCTGATTTTCTATTTAGGAATTTTCTAAAGCTTTATAGATTTCATTTACTTTCAGCAAGTCTTCTTGTGTATCAACACCGACAAATTTAAAATTACTTTTTAATACTTTAATTTTATAGCCATTTTCAAGGGCACGCAATTGTTCAAGGGATTCGGTGTTTTCCAGTGGCGTAGATTCCATTGCCGCATACTGCAGCAGGAATTCACGTTTATAAGCATAAATTCCAATGTGTTTATATACCTGAACTCCTGTATTAACCCGTGGATATGGCATCAACGACCGCGAAAAATACAAGGCATAACCATTTCGATCCGTTACGACTTTGACATTATTCGGATTTTCTTTTTCAGCTTCTTCAATGGGTGTCATGATTGTTGCCATGTTAAGTTCGGGATCTTCGATAAAAGCGGCAGCAAGGGCATCAATAATCTGTGGTTCAATAAGTGGTTCGTCCCCTTGCACGTTGATAATGATATCCATATCCGTGTATTTTTTAGCCACTTCAGCTAGACGATCTGTACCGTTGGCATGATCTTTTGCCGTCATCATCACTTGTCCGCCACATTGTTTGATGGCATCAAATACCCGCTTGTCATCAGCAGCTACCAGAACTTGCTTGGGACTTTTTGCTAAACAGGCCCGTTCATAGACTCTTTGGATCATTGGTTTCCCATTGATATCGGCAAGTGGTTTACCAGGCAGACGTGTCGAAGCATATCTGGCTGGAATTACACATAATATTTTCACGCAAAACAACTCCTATCTGGCATGTATATAATTTGCATTAAATATTCTATATGGCAGCCGTCAGGAAATGGGCTATAGCGTTGCGTTGTGTTATCCTGGTAGACTGATAGGCTAGGTGAATTTCTTTAATGCATTGTATATATTGATATTTCAAATTTTATTTATTTGCCTAATTTTTTCTTAAGACTTTGGCTCAATAATTCATGGAATGCAAGATCGCCTTCCTGGAAGGTAATTTCAATGCTGATTACATAAATTGGGATTGGATGAACCGCATGGATGATTTCACTGGGAATTTTAACGGCATCTTTTTCCGTAATAATGATTGCTTCCGCACCTTGTTCCATCGATTGCCGAAAGACATCCTGCATTTCTTCTACCGTATAGTCATGATGATCGGGATAGCGCAAACTTTCGACAATAACAGCTCCCGTATCACTGATTGTCTGTTCAAAGGATGCAGGATTTCCGATTGCGGAAACAGCCATAACTGTTTTATTATGCATATAATTTATATCAATACCTTCTGCCGCAATATCACGATCCCAATCTGCTACTTCAATAAAGCAGCGGGGTAAATGAATACTTTCGACAATAAGCGCCTGTTCATTATATTTTGCAACCGTTTCTTTAATTTGTTCACAAGCCCCTGGAGCCGCCTGATCGACTTTCGTCATCAGGCACACATCAGCCCGATCCAGGTGAGTAACTGGTTCTCGCAGTGTACCACGCGGCAGCATATAGCTGTTGCCAAACACATTGATTGCATCAATGAGCAATATATCCATGTCGCGTTCAAGCTGCCAATGTTGATAACCATCATCAAGAATAGCTACTTCAGCCCCAAAATGTTCAACAGCATATTGTCCCGTTATGGCTCGTTCAGCCCCAATAAGGACTGGTACATTTGGTAAGTTTTTGGCTAGTAGGAATGCTTCATCGCCGGCTTCAGCCGCTGACATATAAAGCTTTTTCCCATCGGATACCACACCAACCTGACCTTTCCATTTTGCCCGATAGCCGCGATTCAAAATTACAACCCGATACCCCATATCACGAATGTCGCGGGCTAATCTTTGGGCTGTTGGTGTTTTGCCTGTACCACCCACAGTAATATTGCCCAAACTAATTACATGACAAGCAAGTTTTTCTTGTTTTAAAATGCCCCATCGATAACCGGCCAATTTAAAATTCACCAATAAGTGATAAATAAACGAAAAACTGTAGAGAATACTGATAGCAAATTGTGACAGAAAGCCATGTTTCGCGCGTCCATGAACTAATTGATAAAGCCATGTCTGGAAATTTTCTATTTTTTCGGTTGATCGAACGATACCGGAATTTTGTCGTTGTTCACATTCATTCAAGAGTTCGTGCAGCAAAACTGCACTTTTGCGAGCAGCGCCGCGGTTTTCTTTCATAATTTCTAATGTTTCTTGTTCCATGCGACATCGTTCGATTGGATCACTAAAAAGTTTTTCAATACTCACACCTAATTGAGCCTGATTTTGGACCGTAATGCAGGCATTCCGTTTGGAAAAAAGGGCATGGGTATCTTTAAAGTTAAACATCTGATTACCAACAATAATGGCTTTACCATGGGCTGCTGGTTCCAAAATGTTATGTCCACCATGCGGGATCAGGCTTCCGCCAACATAAATAACATCCCCGACACTATAAACTTTCCCCAGCTCGCCAATCGTATCTAATATCACCACGTCATGATCCGTTGCCGGATGGGCTTGCAGTTCAGTCCGTGTCTTGACTTTAAACTGAAACATTTGACAGAGCGTCATGATTTCATCTTTACGCATGATATCACGCGGTGCAATCACTAGTTTCACCGTTGGAAATTTTTTTCTAAGCTGACGAAATGCCTCTAATATATGATTTTCTTCACCTTTATGTGTACTGCCAGCAAGCAAAATGCCCGTGGCATTTGCAAGTCCCATCTCAAAAATCATTTGCCGCTTTTCATCCGATGATACGTTGGTATAAGTCTGATCAAATTTCGTATTACCTGTAACCGTAACGAGATCTGCGGCTGCTCCCAGACGAACAATGTACTGGGCATCGATATCGGACTGCATCGCGAATGTATGAACGCTTCCAATCATGTCTTTTAACAAACTGTGTAAATGATGATATCGTTTCACGCTCTTATCACTGATACGTCCATTCACCATCATAACCGGAATATCAAAACGACGCGCGGCTTTCAAAAAATTTGGCCATAACTCTGTTTCTACCGGCAAAAAAACACGAGGTCGGACTTTTTTTACAAGATTCTCAGCAATCCATGGTAAGTCCAAAGGAAAATAGATAATCGTATCGGCATCTTTGACAATACGATTTGCCATGGCATAACCGCTGCTTGTTACAACAGATACTAAGATTGGACTGTTCGGAAATTCCATCCGAAATTCTTTAATGAGCGGACTGGCCGCCACGATTTCACCAACCGAAGCAGCATGAACCCAAATGCATTGTTTCTTTTCAACAGCATCCAGTGCATGTTTCGGAAGATTCCCCAGACTCTGCTTAATTCGTTCAATAAAACCATCTTCTCTTATTGCACGAATAACCAATAACGGTATTGCCAGAATCGCCAGCAAGACTGTGGCTATATTGTAAAGTATCTGCATAGTGTCTCCACCCTTTGTACTAATTGAAAGTTTTACAAAATCTTTACATTTTATTCAGACTTTCAAAATTTAGTCTTTATATTTCCGTTTTTTTATTGAATTGAATATTATATAAATTGCTGTAGAGACCTCTTTTTCTAAGAAGTTCTGTATGTGTGCCAGCTTCCTTGATTTGACCACGCTCGAGTACGATAATTTGGTCTGCTTGCAAGATTGTCGAGAGCCTGTGGGCTATAACAAAAGAAGTACGCCCAATCATCAGTTTATCAAGTGCACCCTGCACCAGTTTTTCACTTTCTGTATCCAATGCTGATGTAGCCTCATCCAGAATTAAGACTCGTGGATTTTTGAGTATGGCCCTTGCAATTGCAATACGCTGTCTTTGTCCTCCGGAAAGATTGGAGCCGCGTTCACCAATTTTCGTTTCATAACCATTCGGAAGTTCAAGAATAAATTCATTGGCATTACCAGCTTTGGCTGCTTCAATCACTTCTTCTCTGGTTGCTTCCAAACGCCCATATTGAATATTTTCCGCCACAGTACCGCTAAACAACATCGTTTCTTGTGGAACAATGCCGATTTGCTGGCGCAGCGACTTCATCTGTACATCGCGAATATCTACATCATCAATTTTAATCGCACCAGAGTTCACATCATAAAACCTTGGAATCAAATTGGCAATGGTGGATTTTCCGGCCCCAGATGGACCAACAATGGCTACCATTTGTCCTGGTTTCGCTTCCAGCGAGATACTGCGAAGTGCCGGTGTATCTTTTTTGTATTCAAAAACTACATTTTCAAACGTAACTTTCCCGTCAATTTTCGGCAAAGCAATAGCCCCGTCTTTATCTTGAATATCTTCTTCTGTATCTAATACATCAAACACACGATCAGCCGCCGCCATGGCTTTTTGAATAGTTCCGTATACACGACTAAGGCGTTTAACTGGATTTGCTAAATTTACAGAATAAGTCAAAAATGCAATTAAAGCTCCTGCCGTAAGAGTACCATTGACAACTTCATATCCACCATACCAGACAATAAGAGTAACTGCAATCGCGGCTAAGAACTCTACCGTTGGTGACAGAATTGCCATGAGTTGTGTGTTTTTCATCTGCGCTCTAAAATTCAAGAAGTTTTGCTTTTTGAACCGGTCTATTTCGTAATCTTCCCGTACAAAGGATTTAACGACCCGGACCGCTGATATAGCTTCTTGTAAAAGCGATGTAATATCGGCAATGCGTTCCTGGATGACGGAACCACTGGATTTTAGTCTGCTGCCAAAAATTTTCATAGCCTGCGCTATGAGCGGCACTGTAATCAACGTGAGCAATGTTAGTCTCCAGTCCAGATAAAACATTGTCCCCACGGAACCAATCAGAACTGAACCTTCTGTCACCATTTCAATTAAGCTATCTACGAGTGCAGATTGCAGAGCCGCCACATCATTCGTAATGTAACTCATGATGGTGCCAGTTTGTTTTTTTTCATAATAGGCCAGCGACAGCCGCTGAAATTTCACATAAAGCATTTGCCTTATATCGATAATTACTCTTTGGGCAATATAGGAAACCAAATAGGTTTGTCCATAAAAAAACAGTCCTCTAAAAAAGAATACAACAACAATCCCAATGGCAATTGTATTGAGCATCTGCATATCACGGTTTGCTAAGACATCATCAATAATGTCTTTAATGATCCATGGCACATACAGATTTGCTGCCGCTGCAAAAATAATACAGATAACTGCCAAACCTAATCTTGGCAAGTAAGGTTTTATAAACAAAAGCAAGCGTTTATAATTATTCATTTATGTAGTTCCTCCGATGATTCAATCTCGATTCTTCTTCGCATTTTTTAATGCACAATGGTCAGCTGTTTCTATAATGAGCTTAGCGACACGATCTACTGCATGCGGCTGACCGAGTTTCGCTTTGGTTTGGGCCAGCATAAGTTTGACAGCAGCAGCACCGGCAGTACCTTTAAACAAGGCAAGTATTTCCTGTGTGATTCTTTCTGTATTGACTTGTTTTTGCAATAGTTCCGGAATAATGCGCTCCCCAGCAATAATATTTGGTAAACTAAAATTAGGAACATGAATGAGCAGATTGCCAATAAAATAAGAAATTGGTGACATTTTGTAAAGTACGACTGTTGGCAGCTCCATCAAAGCTGCTTCTAAGGTAACCGTCCCTGATGTAGCAAGTGCTGCATCACAAATATTCATCAAATCATACGTGTAGGTATCTGTTATGTGAATAGGCACATGAAAAGGTTCAATGATTTGTTCCAGCATAGCTCGCGGAATTGTTGCAGCTGCCGGCAGATAAAATTTCGTTTCTGGATATTTAGCATAAACGACTTGTGCCGCTTTTAACATTTCCGGCAACAAAATCATTACCTCCTGCCGACGACTGCCTGGTAAAAGTAAAATATTAGGGTTATTTAGATTCGCGGCAAAATAAGTTGCCGCCGCTTTTTTGTCCATCTCTGCTTTTACCGAGTCAATCATGGGGTTACCGACAAATTCAATATTCGCTCCCACTGCTTCATATACAGGAAGCTCAAAAGGAAAAATTGCTACGATTTTATCAGCAAGCCTCGCCACCAACTTCGCGCGATCTTTGCGCCAAGCCCAGGCAGAAGGAGGAATATACGAAAAGATCGGCACACCCAGCTTTTTAGCTTTTTTAGCGAGCCGCCAATTAAAATCAGGATAATCAATTAAAATAAGAAGATCTGGTTTTTCTCGTTGGATGACTTGAAGTAAATCATCGCGAAGCTTAAACATACGCCGCAAATTTTTGAGTACTTCCCAAAAGCCCATAACGTTATAATCTTTCATATCATAGAGGATATCTACACCGGCTGAGCGCATCTTTTCACCGCCAAAACCAAAAAGTTTACTGTCTGGCTGGATTTTCTTCAGTGCTTTAGCGATGGCCGCACCGTGTAAATCGCCAGAGACTTCACCGGCGGAAAACATAATTTTATACATGTTCCTCTTCCTCCAACTTCTATCCATTCAAGCATAAAAAGACGCGAGGACACTTTTCGTAAAAGTATCCGCCGCGCCTCATAAATCTTGATTTACATAGCGACAATGGTTATTTCATTTTTATCAGCCAGTGCAATCACTTTTTCTTTTTCTACCAACAATGTTTTGTCAGCTTCTAAAACAAGAGCTGCTGCACCTGCCTGAATCATAGACTCGATTGTTTTAACACCAACTGCCGGCATGTCAAAGCGAATATCTTGCTTTGGTTTCGCAACTTTAGCTACAACAGCACCACCACGTGCCAGCTGCCCACCACGAAGGATGCACACATCCGTACCTTCAATTGCTTCTACGGCCATCACCGCCTGATGTTTTACAACAACGGTTTGTCCTATATCCAACCCACCAATGGCTTTCGCCATCTGAAAACCATATTCCATATCTGTTTTTTCTTCCGCAGACGGCTCCCGTTTGGTAAGAATACCCTCATGCACCATCAATTTACGAATCAAGGCCGTTTGATCGAATACTTGGATGTTTTCTCTGGCAAGTTCCTGCACAAACGCAAACATCATCGTATCATCACTGCGGTCTGGCAATGACAAGAGTAGTTTTGTCATATGCTCATCCGGCTGTGCATGCTCACCACTAAACATAATTTCTTTGGTGACTTTGCCAATCATGGTAACCTGCGTAATACCATGTTCTTTTAAATAATTTATAATTGTATCAAGACGCGCAATACTGATCTTTTGCATGTCTGTAACATTCTGTTCCAATGCCTCATCCGTACCATCAACCAGAGCTACAGCAAAGACTCCCAGCCCCATAGCTAATGCAGCCCGAGCAAATTCTACTGGCAATTTGCCAATTCCGGCAAGAAGACCTATTTTCTCCATTTTCTATCCTCCGCAAACACTTTTCACTTTATCGAATTTATAATTATGATTATACACCCAATAATTGCATGATACATCTGTTATTTAATTTATTCTACTTCTCGACGGCTGCGACAGATACCACGTTCCGCATTGCGCAAAAACCGTAAAAAATGTTCGACTTCTGCGCAAGAATCTACTTCCTGTTCAATCATAGAAATAGCTTGTGTCAAACTTAAACTCGAACGATATAATAATTTATAAGCTTTTTTTATATTACGACGTGAATCAAGGGCAATACCAGCCCTTGCCATACCAACACTATTAAGACCTGCTACTTTTGCCGGATGACCATCTACAATTGTATAAGGTACAACGTCCTGAACAATCTTGGATGCACCACCAACCATTGCATTACGACCAATTTTTACAAATTGATGTACGCCTGTAAGCCCACCGATGACAGCACGGTCTTCCACAACGACGTGCCCCGCTAATGTCGCAGCATTAGACATGATAACATTATTACCCACAATACAGTTATGGGCAACATGTGTATAAGCCATCATAAGGCAATCTGTACCAATACGAGTTTCTTCACCTTCACCCGTCGCACGATGTACCGTGGCACATTCGCGGATCTTGGTACGATCCCCAATAAACACATAAGATTTTTCACCAGCAAACTTAAGATCCTGCGGTTCTTCACCGATCGAAGCTCCCTGAAAAATCACACAATCTTTGCCAATACTTGTCCAGCCTGTAATAACTACATGCGGACCTATTTTAGTACCTTCATCAATTATGACATTTTCACCAATTACTGCATAAGGTCCAATTTGTACATTTTTTCCAATACGAGCCCCTGGATGAATCACAGCAGTATCATGTATATAGGCAACGACTTTGTTGTTTGATATCATTCGTATTTCAACTCCTTAAGCTTCTCAGCCCCGCCAGTATCCCAGCGCATTATTTTTTCACATAACAGCTATCTGGATGATAACTGCATCTAATTCTATAATCCATTCGCCCATCATAAATTCCACCTCTAGGATTTAGTCAAATTCACCTATAATTCAGCAAAAATCGAACTTTATCTAAGCTATACACAAAAATTTAGCTGATTTACTATTCATTCTCCGGTTTTTTAAGAGCAAATGTAAAATCTGCCTGTGCTGCCAATTGATCATCCACAAATGCTTCGGCATGGATTTTACCAATATAACCACGCATTTTAATTAGTTCCGCTTTCATGACAAGTTGGTCACCCGGCACAACAGGTTTTTTGAATTTCACATTATCCATCGCACCAAATAAAGTCAACATCCCGCGATTTTCTGCCGGATAAAGCATTGCCACACCACCAACCTGTGCCATGGCTTCTAAGATCAGCACTCCCGGCATAATGGGATTATTCGGAAAGTGCCCGCGAAAATGCGGTTCCATCATTGTTACATTCTTTATGCCGACGGCACATTTCATCGGCTCTAATTCAATAATCCGATCTACTAAAAGGAACGGTGGACGGTGTGGTAATATTTTTTGTATATCAGTTACAGATAAAATCATATTATATTTCCTCTCCTTCATCTAGAACTTATAAAGTTTAATATTTTTATCGCCTTTTGTAAAATCTCTTTATTTAAATGCAGCTGTAATTTTTTTTGCCAGTCTGGCATTTAAAGCATGCCCTGATTGTACCGCTATAACATGTCCGCGAATAATGCCTGCGAGGCGCAGGTCACCAATAACGTCAAGTGCCTTATGGCGGACAAGTTCATCTTCATAGCGAAGCTTATTGAGCCAGCCTTCATCATTATAAACAATAACATTCTCTAAGGTACCGCCTAAACCCAACCCCATTTTTTCAAGTTCAGCCACTTCTTTTTCATAAGCAATGGTCCGAGCTGGAGCAATTTCTTGCCGATAGTTCAATGTATTGATTGTACAATCAACATATTGCGTACCAATCAAGCGATGTGGGTTGATTGATGTAAAACTTACGCGAAAACCATCATATGGCAGAACCATTACAAACCGATTTGCATCATCAATACGGTACACTTTGTCGATAATAATTTCTTTACGACAGGCAGCTTGCTCCTTGATTCCGGCTTTATGTATTAAATCAAAAAAGATGAGCGCACTGCCATCTCCTACCGGCGGCTCTTCCGCATTGATCTCAATAAAAGAGTTATCAATCCGGGCAGCATGTAAAGCCGACAAGAGATGTTCGATTGTGAAGACTTTAACTTCATGCTCCTCAATCGTCGTCGCTCTTAAGGTCGATGTAACATTATCTGAAATAGCTGCTATTCTTGGCAATCCGTCAAGATCAACACGAATGAACACGATACCTGTATTCACCGGAGCCGGTTTCAACGTAATTGTAACTTTCCGGCCTGAGTGTAAACCATTACCAGTATATGTCACGTCTTTTGCAATTGTAGTTTGGTATTGCATAAAAAATATCCTCCTGACATGATAGCCTTTGTCTATTTTACAAAATATTATCGATTCCTGCAAGCATTCAAAAAAAATATCTGCTTTTAGCTACGATCTTCAACTGATTTCCACCGATCATGCAGCCAAAACCATTCTTCAGGATATTGTCTGATATGATTTTCAATAAACTTCGTCAATTGTTCTGTCATCTTCTCTATATCATGTTGTTTATCATCGGTTTGCTCGATGAATAATGGTTTTTCCAGTGATATCGTATGTTTCCCCTGGTCATTTTCAGTAATAAAAATTGGAATGATTGGTGCATTATTTAAGTGTGCCAGAAAAGCCGCACCTTTTGCGCAGGATGTTTTACGTCCAAAAAAATCTAGAATAACACCATCTTTCCCCGCGTCTTGATCCATCAGCATGCCAATTACAGTGCCTTTGCTCAGTAAACGGATTACAGCTCGCATGCTCGTCTTATAACTGACATGTATACCCATAATTTCGCGATATTCATTAATAAACCGATCCATATTCTGATTTGATTGTTTTTGCGCAACTACATTTAAGGGGAATCCTGCCAAAGCCAATGCGGCGCCCATTATTTCCCAGTTGCCACTATGTGATGTTGCTAAAACGACTCCTTTACCATAAGATAGAGCTTTCTCCAAATGTTCTTTGCCTTGGATCGTAACATATTGATTAATATTTTCTTTCATTTTCGGATACAACAGGACTTCTATAATCATTCTGCCAAAGCGTGTCCAACTCTTTTTCGCAATTTGTGAAGCTTCTGACGGTGCAACATGCAAGCATTGAATAATATTATTGACTGCCATTTTTTTTCTTTTCTCAGGAACCAGCAGCCATGTCGCTGCACCCAGAAAGTTGCCTATTCTGCGATTCACACTATATGGCAGCAGACAAATGATATGGCTAAAAATTTTACTTATATAATAACTCATTTTACCATCCCTAGCTTTAATTTAATTATAACTATCAATAACAATTATAGGTGAAACCAACATAGGATGCATTATCACGCCAGCCAGCATCAAGTTTCAGCCCCGCTGCAATGGACATGCGCAATCCGTAATTCATGGCATGTCCATTATTTTCAATAATCAAAGATGTATCAGGAAAAACCCCACCGATTGACATCGGAATTAGTTTTTTTTCAACGGCAAAAAACAGTCCATCATAACGCCCATTACCTATGCCCGCATGGACCCTAAGACCAAGCGGCAGACCTTTACTCATCACAGCATACACCGTCCGTTCCTTCTGATTGGTAATGTCTTCGATCCCCACGGCCACACCAGGGGTTAATATGCCTTCATGCAGCACACCATATTTTAGATTCAGATCGGTCTCAGCCACTGCATTTTTATATTCTTGCTTCGCTCCACTTAACTCAATGTTTTTCGCGATATTCACTCCAAAAGCAATATCGTTTCCCTCACTCAGTTTATAATAAGCAATCGACGCCTGACCTGGTCTTAAAACATCAGCGGATGGTGTATCAATATTCCCCGTCGTTCCCGTAGTGGCAGGTGCTGCGCTTGCCTGTGAAAAAGTCCCTAGGCAAGCAATCATAATCAGTATGGATTTTTGCATAAGACATATCTATCCTTTCTTTCCGTTATCTTTATAATTACAAAAGAGACTGCCTTATACCCGCAGTCTCTTTTATAGCATTGCCTTAAAAGAATTAAATTTTATCTTGTTCAAGTGCTTTAAGTCGTTTTTCGAGATCGCGGATCGTTTTCATCATTTCCGGTAGACGCTTCGATGCCACTTGATTTCGCAGCCATTCTTGATGCGGGCGTGCCGGAAAACCTGCATAAAATACATTGGCGGGAACATCACCGATTGGTCCGGAACGAGCTGCTAAAACCGTATTATCACCAATATGGATGTGTCCAACACATCCTGTTTGACCACCGAAAGTCACATTGTGACCTACAATTGTCGAGCCAGCAATTCCAGTTTGTGCAACGATCAGGTTATTGGCGCCGATTTCACAGTTATGTCCGATATGTACCAGATTATCAATTTTTGTTCCCTGTCCAATGATGGTCGATCCCGTAGTAGCCCGATCAATTCCTACGTGGGCACCGATTTCGACATCGTCTTCGATCCGAACATTACCTACCTGCGGTACTTTCGAATGCTTGCCATCTTTCGTAATATAGCCAAAGCCGTCAGCACCAATTACGGTACTACTATGAATAATAACACGTTTACCAATTTGACAAAATTCACGAATGGTCACATTTGAATAAAGCTGCGTATCCTTGCCAATTTGTACATGCTGACCGATATAGGTATGCGGATATAAAATTACATTATCACCAATAATGGCATGATCGTCAACAACAACAAATGGCATAATCGAAACATTTTCACCGATTGTTACGTCTTGACCAATAAACGCTTGTTCATGAATTCCCCGACGAATCGTAAGCGGTGGATTAAATACTTCAAGAAGTTTTGTAAATGCGGTTCGTGGTTCTTCAACACAAATCGCATTTTTCGCAAATTTCGTAATTGTATTCGGCAGTAAAACAACGCCTGCATTACAATTTTCAGCTTCTTGTATATGGGGTTCAACCGCAAAAGTAATATCATGTTCTCCAGCTAAAGCAATATTCGTTACACCCGTAATGGTTATATTACCGTTACCTATAATCTTCCCATTTACAATATGAGCAATTTCTGTTAATGTTTTTTCCAAAAGAAACTCCCTCTTCTACTATTGCAATTTTTGGATCAGGTCATCGGTAACATCAATGCCCCCCTGAATAACAAACTCTTCTTTCGTCGATTGACCCATTTGGTTTGTTTGGACAAGATCTTTCATTACCACTGCTGATAAGTTTTTCTCCTTGCTCACGTCAGCCATGGCCTTATCAATCGTAGTTTTCAGCTCAGAATTAAATTGGTCTTCCATAGCACCCAACTCTGCTTTTGCTGCATTAAATGATTTTTGATAATCTTCATCCGACATGTTTGCTTTATCATTTTTCAATTTTTCCGTGAGTTCTTTTTGTTTTTGCGTATACTGTTCAGTTTGTGATTTGGTCATTGTTTGAATTTGAGGACTTTCTTTCATGATACGTTCCGTATCGACAACCCCCATTTTTGTATTTGAACAGCCGCTGACAAATATGGTGATAATACCAACCATAAGCAGCGCACATATAGATTTCTTATTTAAGTTCATTAATTGTGCCTCCACTTTTCTGCTTTCTTTATTCGTTTTCCTGAGTCTGATTTGCTGTTTTAAATTCTTTCATTACATCATCTGTAATATCAAGGGCATGAATATTAACTTCCACATTGGCAAAAACACATTCCAAATGATTGGTTAGGGCAATCTTCGCCGCAATGCCTGCAATATCTTTATTAATTAAATCTTCTAACACTGTTATTTCTTTATCTTTATTATTAATCGCTTCGTTTTTTTGCATTACATCATCTACCGAAAATGGTATTGTCAGATCTTTCATCGCCTGATCATCACGACTTTGTGCTTGCTGGCGATTTACCGCAGCTTCTTGTTGTAATTGCTGTAAAAGATTGGCTGTGAATACTTGCTGCTCTTTGGATTTTTGTTCAATGAACGAATGCAAAGAATGTTGAATATTATTATCATATTGTGCGTTGACCGCATTAAGTTCTTGATTACGTTTTTGTTTTTCTGCTTCTATCGCAGCATCAATCTGTTGTGTGGCTTCCCTGTTAGGTTTTAAGTTATCATATTTGATATATTGCAGCTGCAAGTTAAATATATCATTCCGATACTTTTCTCTAACCGCTTCAAGATCGGTTTCTCGCTGCGCTGCCATAGACACGGTCAAATTCTTTTTCTGAGTGCTAATCATTTGATCTAATTTACTTTTATTTTCTTCTATTTTCTGACTGCTTTTTTGCTTTATAGAGTCGTCAAATGTCTGTGCATCGATGACGGGTGGAGGATTGGTAATATTAAACTCTGTTTTAACCGCAGCGGCGGCGGCGAGTATATTGCGTTCTTTACGTAATTTTACAAGCTCTTGATATTTCGGATGAGCTTGCATCGCTTGTTTCAAATCAATAACGCCGATTGTATATTCTTGCGTAGAAAGGCTGCCCTCTTTGGTCGCTGCTTTATGATTTTGCCAGTAAAGTCCACAAAAAAAAGCCAAAACCACTATAGTTAAACCGCCTGCAATGATCTTTTTTTTACGTTCTTCCACAAAACCAACCCTTCCTAATAAATACCGAGCGCGGTCACCCAGGCTCGGTATTTATCGTTTCATCAATAAAGCTATTTTTTTTTCTTATTTCGTAATTTTTTTAATTACATCAGCCGTAATATCTTGTCCACCATAAACTACATTGCTTTTATCTAAAACAACGGATAGTCCTTTGGCGTCTGCTATACTTTTGATAGCTTCTTCGATCTTAGTACGAATCGGTTCAATCAGTTCTTTTTCTTTGTTTTGTAATCTCTGTTGGGTCTGCTGATAATATGCTGCTTTGTCCTGATCGTTCATTCCAGCAGATTTCGATTCAAAATCTGTTTTGGCACTATCAATTTCTTTTTGCATTTCCGTGTTTGCTGCAGCAAGATCTGGATGCTGCGACATAACTTGACGATAATCTACAATACCAACATTTGAAGAGGATGCTGCCGAGGCAATACCCATACTCCCTGTTTGTGATACAGCAATTGCTACGACACTAAATACAAATACCAGAGCAATGGCTACACTAATCAATTTTACCTGTTTTTTTTCAAATTTTATCATGTTTTTCTCCTTTACCCTTACGGGATTTTAATTAATCAACGACTAAACTAGATTTGGTCTCTCATTACTATACAAAACTGGTTCCATAAACAGCAATTTCATTATAACAAACTCTTTTTTGAGATTCAAGGAATTTAAAAATTACCGATAAGCCGGAGCCAGTTTTCTTGTCCATTCACAATATATTCAAGGCTGACAAAATCATGTACTTTATAGCGAAGTCCCACTTCTCCAGTCTTCGTTTCAAAAGCATATTCATAACGCAAAAACCATTTATCATCAAATTTCTTATTTAGAAGAAAAATTTCATTATGAACAGACTCATCATATTTCACGCCCATTTTAATTGTTGGCATGATTTCTCGCTGATACCCGTAATAAGTGTTCCACTTAACAGATTGCGGATAAAAATCGGCTTCTGTAAAAACTTCATCAAGCGATGATATAAATCGCCCCAAATGAATACGAAATGTTGTATTATCATCTCTATTATTCAAATCAAAATAACCTTGCACTGTAAAACTATATTGATCTGTGTCCGAATGGCTTTTGACATATGTTTTTTCACCAGGACTCAATTCAATCTGAGTTTTGACATGAAAATAACGAAAATCTTTCTGCCCATCAAGTGAAGCTACAAGTACTTGATTAAAATAAGCACTGTGCCGTTTTACAAAATCCACAGGAACTCCCAGCATAATATCCGCTTTTTTTTGAATCTGCGGACGATAATTGAGCAACAAAATATTAGGTATTGATTCTGACCGCATTGCTAAATCAACATTGCGTACCACTGGTACTTTGGGATAAAGCACAATTTGAACTTTGGTCACCACGCCGGGATCCACATCAAAATCAGCTCGAAATTCAGGTAAATGCTGCTTCATGAATTCGTTGAGACTGCTTTTTAATATACCATTCGTCCAATCAGAGGCATCAATCGGCAGCCCCATCATATTTTGTTCAAAAAGACTTTCAATACCAACAACATCCTGTAAAGCAAGTGCCGCTATTTCAGGCGGCATGCCCTCGACCTGAACTCCAACATCTATTTTTTTTATTACATCATCCCATGGTACAAGCTTGACCATCACCTGCGTATCGCTGCTGGGAATAACCTGTACTGCTGTGACTGTATAACCAATCAGAATTCGATTGAATACTTCACGGATAAGTTGTTCGTATTCACCACGCTTCATCATGGTTTCATTTACATTGTGGCCGGTAAGGACTTGCTCAGCAATCGTATGAACACTGGCCTCCATGCGTTTTTGGATAAGCAGAGGCAAGTGTCCGCTTGATTGCACTTCTACATTCACAGTATCAATAGTTTCTACAGCCGCCTCTGCTCGATTGGCAGAAAAAACACCTAGCGTAGTACTACATACTATTAGAATAAGCAACCATCTACGCAGCATAAATAATCCCTCCTGCGCCAAAAGTACTGTTTGGTTTTTTTAGAACATGCCGCCCAGGCTAAAATCAACTCTGCCCCCTTGTTCACCATAACCATAGTCTAAGCGAATTGGACCGATTGGCGTATCAAGTTGGATTCCAACACCAACACTCTTATGGAAGTCATATTGTTCATCCGTTTGACCACCCCATGCATCTCCAAAATCAGTAAATAAGGCTCCCTGGACTTTATTCACGATTGGAAAACGATATTCAACCGTCCCCAGCATCATATTGTTCCCTCTAAATTGGTCATCTCTATATCCACGCAAAGTAGTCTGTCCACCAATCATAAATTCGTTTACTTCTGGAAGCGTTCCATTTGCTTTACCAAGTTGACCGCGTACTGCGACAACTTGTGCATGACCAACTTTAAAGAATCGTTCATCTTGGAGTGAGTATTTCTGATAATTAAAGTCACCGCCTAGGCCGGCAAATTCGCCACTCAAAGAAACACGACTTCCCTCCGTTGGTATATAAACATTATCTCGCGTATCCGTAACATGAGACAAGGTCACACTGCGAGTCTGACCAAAGTTTTCCGCACGCCATGCGGCATACGCATCCGTACTTCGATCTATGGTACCACTGTCAGACACATGACCCTTATAGTAATCTGTACGATCTCTCAAGGTAATATAATTGGTCGAATACTCACTAACTGGACGTCCAAAAGTAACTTCGCCGCCCTTGTATTTTTTATCATATATTTCTGTTAGATTTCCACTGGTATCATAATCATCATATTCAGAAGATTGATTATAAATACGAATGGTCCCCGTTGTCTGTTTACTATCCATCCAAGGCCGCGTATAACTAAAAATAAAACCATTATAGGCATTATCGGTACCACCAAATTCATAATTGATTTTAACAGCATCGCCGGTACCGCGGAAATTACTATCGCCGACTTCAAGCAATCCAATAATACCATCACTGCTACTGTAACCTGCGCCAACAGCAAACGTTCCCGTACGTTTTTCAACGACAGTCGTTTCTAAAACAACCGCATTAGGTTCACGCCCTGGATTCAATTTCATATTGACATCTTCAAAAAATCCTAGATTATAAATACGCTGCATACTACGACGTGCCTGTTTTACATTAAACGGGTCGCCTGGTTTCATTCGCATTTCACGCGTAATTACTTTTGCTTTCGTCTTTTCATTGCCCTTAACCGTATAGCCTTCGAGAACGCCCTCATTAAAATTCAATTTTAAAACACCGTCGGGTGTAATCGAAATATCACTAATTTTAGCAAGGATAAATCCGTCATTACGATACTTTGCTTCAATGGCTTTAATATTTTGGTTCAATGTTTTTGTATTCAGGATTGTCCCCGGTGACACGGTAAGAAGACCTACTATCGTTTTTGTATCAAGTGCTTTATTACCGGTAATTTCAACAGATTTCAAAATCGGATTTTCAATTACATGATATGTAATTTTTACACCTTCAGGAATTACTTCAAAGGTATAATATACATCATAAAAATATCCAGTTTCAGCAATTGCCTGACTAGTCTGCGTGATAGCATCAACGCTGACAACATCACCTGCTTTTATTTTGATCGGTGCCATTGCATCGGCTTCTTTAACCTGTTTCAGACCTGTGATATCTACAGAAACTATAGTTTGCCCAGCATATTGTTTTAAATCAGTTTCGATTTTACTGCGTTCTTGCTGTTTGGCTGCAAATTCTGCAGCGGCAGCTGATACCGGCGGTGGTGCTATCATGGAAGGGTCCGGCATTGATTCTGCTGGTTTTTGATCTATCGCAGCTGTAGGGTCTTTGGCAACAGCTGTCTGATTGTCTGCAGCAGCAGCCTGATTGGTCCCTGGTGCTGGTGCCTGATCAGCATTAGCATTGGCTGCTGCCTGATCAGTTTGCTGCGCAACGACCTGATCTTGGTTGTCACCGGTCACCTCATCTGCATAAACTGGATTTAAATTTGTAGAGATAACGCTTGTTGTCAAGACTAACGCACAAGCAATTGATCTATATGTGTTTTTACTCAATCCAAAACCTCCTAAAATTGTTTCAAGATGCCATTAATTTATTATTGCTGACCTCGTAATGTTTTACCTGCAGCACGCATCAACAGCTGCAGCTTAACGGGGGGAACATCCATTGACGTCTCTTTCGGTACCACGACTTTATCAGGCACTTCCGATTCTACTGCTGCCTGCTGCATAGTGTTATCAGCTACTATTTTTTTTTGTTCAGGCACAACATTACTTTTTTCCCCAGCTTCATGTATTGTTTTCTGCTCAGATGGTATCACGACTGCCGTTTGCTGACTTGGCAATTTTGAAATTTCTTGGTCTGTCTTCAGTTGATCTTCAGCTGCCGTTTGAACCGGCGTGCTCTGTTGGCTGGTTAGATGAGTCGTTGAAGTATGATACAAACTATTCCAGCCAACAGCGATAATGATCCCTGCCGTCATGACTGCTGCCAAAGTTCTGAACCAAAAATAAATTCGTGTGATCCTGCCTGTTTTTGTTTCTTGCGCCCGCTGCAATTCAGCTTGTGCAAGCATCACATTCAAGTCACCTTTTATTTCATTTTCTTGATCAAAGGACTGTTCTGCTTTACCCAGCCATTCTCTAGCTGCTGTGACATGTTTTTTCATTCCTTTTTTCTCATCTGACATTGTATCACCCCTAAGCAAACATCCTACTTATATATTCCATCATTCATGGCATATTAACACGAATGATATTTCCGTAAAAATGAACGATATATGGGATAATATTAATTATACTCTATATTTCATCTAGTAACAGCCTATTTGCTCGATTATGCAAATATTTATAATTTATTGCCAGTGCTGCATGAGTTTAGACAGCATTCCCCGTACCCGGCGAATCCCTGCTTTTTGCAATCGATAAACATGCGTGGTGCTTACAGCAAGGGACTGCGCTACTTCTCGTGGTTCTTGGTTATTTAAATAGACGCTATTTAAAACCAGCTGTTCTTTTTGTGGCAATCGGTTCAATGCACTTTTTAGCTCATCAACCAAAAAATTAGTTTCTGCCTGCTGCATCACACTGGCCGCCTGATCCACAATATTTTCAATATTGAAAGTTTCCGTACTGCCCTCTGATACAATATTTTCACTGTATACAAAATCGAAGCTATTTTCTTTTTTGATAAAATTCAACATCCGACCACGAATACGATGCAATGCATATAAGCTAAAAGCAACACCACGCTCGTGATCATATTTTTCTACCGCTTCAATAAGTCCAACGGTGCCTTCTTGAATGATATCCATGATATTATTGAGCCGACTAAATTGCATTGCAGCTTTAAACACCAGTGGCTGATAGGATTCAATTAAAATCCGCCTAGCATCCATATTCTGCTTAATTTTGCATTCATTCCACAGTTCCAGCTCTCGCGGTAAATCTAGAATTTCTATTTTCTTTAGTTCTTTCAGATATTCTTTGAGCTCCATACCTATCACCTCACTGTTATTTCATTAAGTTAACCTGTTTAAAATTTAATTCGGGCTTCAATACCAACACTATATTGGTTATCTTGATTCACATCACTCGTCAAGCTGATACGATCATTCAAATCATACTGTATACCTATTTTATACAAGTCGTGTGTAACCCCAGCTGTATATTTCAGCATGACTTTATCACTTAGATATTTACCAATTTCAACATCGTATACTTCACGATTGGTTGTAGTATTACTCTCAGCTGTGGTCAGCGTATCACGCACGACTTTAAATTCATCGACACTCAAAGCATTTTTCAAGGTTGCTTCCACTTCACTCAAAAAGCTCATTTGCAAACCAACATCGAGAATATTTGCGAGCTGATCTTTTCCTAAGTTATTGTCTGCACCATGTGATTGATAGTTGCTGCGGAGAGTTAATAATTGTAAGATTTCACTCTGACTCATTGTTGGGTCTGAGCTCAGCTTAACACTCATCGTTTCAGCTGGTCCATCTACCACCAAGTAAACTTTTGTCCGATCGAGCTTTGTATCCGCTTCAAGGTGAATGCTTGGCAGCAAGGAATTGACTTGATTGAAATAAGCAGATGCTTCTCTCACTTTGAAGGATGTCTTGAGATAGTCGACCGTACCACGAATCGCTGAAATTTCACCTGATGTCTTGGGATGTATTGTGGTTCCCGCAAATGCTGCCTGTCCCTGCAGCATAATATCATAGAGAAACGAATTATAAAGATGGACGTGTTTCCCCAAGTTTACTGCAAGATCCAGTATTATTGGCGGCAGATCTGTCGTACCAGTCGACAGCAGTGGAATATCAATTGTACAATCGGCTAAATCCAGATTTCCAGCAAGTTTTGGCATTTGTCGACCAAATTGATCACCTGTTGACAAGGTAAGCTGTCCGACGAGTGGTCCTTTATAAATAACACTGTCTACATCAAGGTGATCCAAATCCAGAGTGAAATTATAATTGGCAAATCCATTGCCTGTAACTAAAGTCGAACCAGTCAAATCATATGTGCCCTTACCCATCGCACCACTAAATTGTTTAACATTCATCTTGTCATTGACAAATTCAACATTGGCCTTTATATTTTGCACTGGTTTACCAACACCTTTAATTTTCAGGGCACCATCGGGAATTACAATAGCACCATTAATAAATGGATGTGCCATCGTCCCCGTAATTGTAACACCGCCCTGCGTCTTGCCCATTGCCCACTCAACTTGCGTGGTTAAAAACGGTAAGATGCTTAGATCAGCTTGGTCCAATGATATTTTAAGATTAAGTTGTTGATTGGGATCGGGCATTTCCCATGGTTTTGAAGTCAATGCCACAAGTGGCACCATTCCATAAGCAGAAGCTTTGTATGGTCCTTTCTGGATAAGCAGCTGATTTACATTCACAATGCCGTTTTTTAAGTTAAATAATCCTTTCATTGCGTCAAATTTTGCAATACCAAGACCGCCGCCTTCAATATCAATCGATACATTGGCTTCGGGATTCTTCACCGTGCCACTGAATTGTGCTTCCATATCCAAAGCTCCAGTCGCCGGCATCTGTGACCCCATCAAGTGCATCAAAAGTGCCGCATCGATTTTTTGTGCCGACAACTGTGCATCAATTGATCCCTCTAGATCGACTGTACCAACGGCTTTTACAACGCCTAATCCCTGCTCCCCATAAAATTGATGAATCGTAGCCACTCTATTTCCCAGTTCAATATCAAGTACTATATTGCTAAGCGGGTATCCTTTCAATGTGCCGGATTTCATAGAACCCCGGAGTCTAGAATTCGGATTATCTACAGTCCCCCCAAGATCAATTGTACCATTCAATTTGCCATCAACCCATTCATTTTTAAGGTTTACCATAGCCAAAATCGCTGCTAAATCAGCATTTTGAACCGTAAGTTTGCCTTGCAGTGCACTTGTATTTAAATTCATACTTCCCTGTAAGGCGAATGTACCTCCATCTTGATTAAATGTAAACGAAGTAAGATTAATAGCTCCATTGCGGTACTCAACATGTCCATTGAGATCGGTAAGATTTTGTCCATTTAAATTCAATTCACTCGACTTCAATAATCCATTAAAGACTGGTGAATCAAGTGTTCCCTGCACTTTTCCCACAAATTGTGCCGTACCAAAAACAGGATAAGGCAAATGCAGATTCAATTTATCGAAATGTATCTCATCCGCACTAATATCAAAATCAAGATGATTATTACGGTCTACGGTTCCGTTTAAATGCAAGTTGACGTTCGGCGATGTGATATAAAAATCCTTAAGTGTAGTAATTCCATTTTTTCGTTCATATTTTCCGTCAGCACCATTAATCAACAAACCTCGGTAACTGCCTTCATAAAAGTGCAAAGTACCTTCGGCTTCTATATCATTGAGCGTTCCCGTAAGCTGAACTGTATTGTCAACATTTCCAGTTACATTTTGCCCTGGTGCTATAAGTGCTGCAATATCTTCCATGCGAGCTCCTTGTGTAGTGACCGTCAAATTTAAGCGTCGATTGCCCGTAAAGCCAACGATTCCATGCGCAGTATGCGTTATCTGTCCTTTATTTTCCATGGTGAATTCCTTAACAAAAATCCCATGCAGACTACCAGCCGCACTACCGTGCAATATATCATATGGTTGATAAAACAATTGTCCATTTTCCGCTGAAAAATCCAATCTAATTTTCGGATCAGTAAAACTTCCTTTAGCGTGTCCTGAAAAATCTGCTGTTCCACTTGTATTGACATCTGCATTTAATTTAGACAATAACGTCAAGTCAACCTTCGATCCATAAAAATCCAAATCCATTGTCTGTCCTTGAATCGTACCTGCAGCTCCAATTTCGCCTCGATCCAACATGACACTCAATGAATCAATTGTAATCTGATCACCAGCTTTATAGAAACTGGCATCAATTCGTTTGAAAGGATTATTTAGATAAAAACCATTCTGTATTGAGGCGCTCCCATAAACAACAGCTTGATTCAGATCACTGCCCGTCCCACTGATACCGAGATCGGCCATAATTTCCCCAGAAACACCAGGAATAAATTCCTGCAATTCACCAGCATCGATATTTTCTCCTTTAACATGAGCATTATAGGTTTCATCACTTGAATTATATTGTCCCTCAGCTTTTACTGTACCACCAAATGCTTGACCTTCAAATTCATCAATAAAAACAACATTTTTGGCAAACTTTAAATTTGCTGTGGCATTTTCAAAATGATAACCGTAGGCTTCAGCTGATTTAATTTTAAACTGACCATCTGCTATCGGATCAGCTAAGGTTCCAGCGATATTCATAGTAAAAGCGACCCCGCCATGAAAAGGAATATTGGGCATTACTGTACTAGGATCAAAATTTTCTGATTCTGCTATCAAATTCATATATGAATTCATACCGTCCAGAGTAACTTTACCATGTAAAGCAAGTTTTTGATCAGCTATTACCGCATTACTAAAGACGTTCAAATCATTTTCATTAAATACGAGTAATGCATTGATATCTTCAATATCCGTGTTCATGATGTTCGCTGCCCCACCAGCAAGTTCGACTTGCCCATTGATTGTATAATCATCAATATTTTTGACTTTGAGCATCGTAACATTGACTGATTTTAAAATACCTTTTTTGATTGTAATTCCTAGATCATCCGGCAAAAATTGCGTGTAATTTTCCACATTAAAGTCGCCGCCGTTAATGCTGATAGCCTGGTGTGTCCCACCAAAAGTACCTGAAATATCGGCATGACCTGTTTCATGAACAAATGCCGCTTTAAAACTGATCGCTGGTTGGCTGGCACAATCCAGTTCACCATTGATATCAGTCAACACTAGCATTTTCCCATCCATTTTACCAGTTACTGTTGCATCTTTGATATAAATTTTCCCTGCAAAATCATGTGTGGTTTGTTGGTTTTCGCTTACAATATCTGAATAATTCCATGTGCCATCTGTATTCTGTTCAAGCAGAACCTGTGGTTTTTCGATTGTAACCGAAGCAATTCCTTTAAGGAATGAATCTTGAAATATCACCCAAGGATTGAATTCCACTGTTAGTGAATCCGCGTTTGCAAGTATTGCTCCCGTTTTATCATAAAGTGTAACACCATCTGCAGTTATCGAATGAAAAGAATCTATTCGAATTCGATCAAATTGCAATCCGGTTCCTACTAATTTTGCTGCTTCTTGTGAAACAACATCCCCCGCGGTCGCCATAAAGGATTGCGACTTGCTATACCAATAACCGCAGAATCCAAAAAGCACCATAAATACGGTTATACTTCCTATTATAATTAACGGCTTATGCCCCACTATATTTCCCTCCAAGCTAAACTAACCATAAAAGGGTATTTTCGACATGAACCTGCTACCTTCCTGTTAATCAACGAACATTTCTATTATACGTGTTGTTTCTTTGAAAAAACTTTGTCAATTTCTCTAAAAGTCAGGACCATAGTTTCATTTTAGTAAGAATTTATATGCAATCCTGTTGGCAATATAAAAGCAGGGCAGAAATTTTTACACTGCCCCCTTTACTCTAATTTTTTAAAGTTTTACTTATTTTTTGTTGTGTCTGGTTGAATTTTTGCATTGTCATTGTATTTACTGGCATCAAGATCTACCTGCAGCCCCATCGCTTTATCAAGGGTTGCTTTACTTGTATTATAATCATACAATGCTTGAATATAATTAGTTTGTGCTGTCGTTAACGCAACTTGTTCATCCATAACATCAGCATTTGTTCCGACACCTGCAACATAACGAACCTGCGCTACTTTATAAGCTTCTTGTGCTTCAGCAACAGCCGCTTTTGTTGTTGGAATATTTTTTTCAGCTGTGATCATATCGAGATAAGCTGTACGAACGTCCAATTGAACGGTATCCCACGTTTGTTTTGCGACACTTTCTGCTTTTATTTTTGCCACTTCTGCTGTTTTTATTTGTGAATTCGTCACATTACTATCAAACAAATTCCAGCTGACTGAAACACCAACACCCCATTTATTCGTTTGATCACCAAGAAACGTAGTATCATCAAAATAGTCACTGGCTTCTAAACTTACTTGCGGTTTCTGTCCTGCCTGCGCCACTTTTATACTCGCTTCTTCCTGTTTAATAGCTTTAATAGCAGCAATCCCATCCGGACGATGCTGTTGAGCATACATAACACAATCGTCTAAAGCAATGTCATATTTTTCATATCTAAGTTCATCGTGAATTGTAACATCTGTATCAATTGGAAGTCCTATAATGTTATTAAACGTTGCTACAGATAATTTATAGTCATTTTCTGCTGATACCAGACTCTGCTGTGCATCTACCAAATTTACCTGTGAAGTAAGAACATCCAGCTTTGCAACGGTTCCCGCATTATATTTTGCTGTAGTATTTTTTAGCTGTTCCGTGTAGTCATTCACAGAATCTTGCTTCACCCGAACCAAACTGCGATCTTTCAAAATCGTATAATAATCTTTAGTTACGTTAAGCTTTACAGTTTGCTTTTCGTTTTCTAAATCCAGTGCTGCAACATCAATACCAATTTTACTTTTTTTGATATTTCCTTCATTTTTCCCACCAGTGTAAATCGGCAAAGAAGCACTTAGTGTATTATTGAAATCCTTATCTTTATTTGCATAAGAATTATAGTAATTCCCACCCACTCGTTCATTGTCCGAACTCAATGCAATCGAAACACCATTACTGCCTTCTGCTTCTTTTAATGCCCATTTGGCTGTTTCCATATCAGATAAAGACTGCTGGATATCTTGATTGTTTTTTAAAGCAAGCTCAATGCTATCATCCAATGTCAAGTCAACGGTATCTGCAGCCAAAGCCACACCACTTGCCAAAGACATTGTAAGAAGCCCCCCTAATACCATAGCAGTTAATTTTTTCTTTATACTATATTTATTATTCACGCTAAAAATCCTCCTATAATTATCTTCATTTACATTCTCTATATTTTATATTAAAAGGTGCGGCGTATTCCAAAATAAGTAACACGCTCAGCACTTTTGTTGACATTATTTGTTTGTCCAACCAAATACGTATCTGGCATAAATTCATATTGTGCTCTGAATTTCAATCTTATATCATTTGGATCATAAGCATCAAGCGAAAATTTCAATTTATCATTTATATAACTGTCAAGCCCGAGACCAACTTTACTATCGATGATACCAACTCTTCCTGCTATTGTATCATTCCCTGACCCAAGCTGTAAGTTTGTTTTATCAGCTCCACCAATGTCGTCTACTCCCAGTAATAAAAATTGATTTGGACTAGTCGAAACTTTCAAATCAAAATTTGTCAGCCATTGGTCTTTGCCGCCACTATATAAAAAATCAATACCGGGTTCAACCTTAATATTTGAAACTTGACTCATCATCGTATTAGCATGTGCCGTGACATTTTTGGCACTGGTCAAAATTTCTTTAAGGTCTTGAGCCGTTTGTGGATCAGCTACCACAGGTTCAAGATTTGCTGCCATATTTTCAATACGCTGGCTCGTACTGCTAAGATTTACAATTGCCTGGCGCATTTGCTCGGCTGTCTGTCCATTTTGTGAAAAATCACTGATCATTTTGTCCATTCCATCGGCTGCGCTTTTTGCACTTTGCGACATCATACTGAGATTTGTTATCATAGTATGCAAATCTTGTTCATTATTGACTGCCATTCGCTCCATCACGATACTCATTTGATTAAAATGATCTGTCATCGTTTTAATATTTTTTGCTGACTCAATCATGGAATTTTTAACTTGTTCATCACCCAAAACATCATTTAATGATTTAATGAGTTTTTGTAATTCATCGAGCGTCGTTCCGGCATTTGCCATTAAATATTCCATGCCTCGTTCATCCACACCCTGCACTACGGCACCATCTAATAAATAGGTATCACTTTCCATATCACTAGGCAATATATTAATGAATTTTTCTCCCATCAATCCATCACTGCTGATTGTGATCAACGCGTGATCAGAAATATCAATTCCGTGATTGATGCGCAGCTTTACCCTAGCTCCCAAACCATCCGCATCCACACTTTTCACACTGCCCACTTCAACCCCAGCATAACGAACAAAAGCCGCGGGTTTTAGTCCATTTACCTGTTTAAATAAAACCTGAATATGGTAGCCCTTGTCACCGCCAAAGCTAAATCCACTTAAATGGATAACGATAAATGCTAATAATGCCAGTGAAATCAAAGTGAAAGACCCAACTTTAGCTTCTGTCGACATGCATCTGCCTCCTCTTTATTGGCTTAATTGTTCCATGAATGAATTCCCTAACCCGCGGGTCTTGAGAATTTTGAATACCTTCCACATCATCAATAGCAATCAGTTCACCATCATAAACCATTGCAATTCTATCTGCTATATGAAATGCACTATTCATATCATGCGTAACAACAACCGATGTAACCCCTAAGACTTGCTGCGTATTGACAATAAGTTCATCTATTTTCGCTGCCATAATTGGATCAAGTCCCGAGCTTGGTTCATCATACAAAACAATTTCCGGTTCGAACGCAATGGCTCTTGCCAGACTGATGCGTTTTTTCATACCACCGGATAATTCATTCGGCATCATTGCCTCAAAACCTTCCAGTTCAACTAATTTTAATTTTTCATGAACTACTTGCTTAATCTTGTCAGAAGTAAGTTTCGTATGTTCTTTTAGACCAAATGCAACATTATCGCCAACGGTCATCGAATCGAACAGGGCTGAGTATTGAAATACCATCCCCATATTCAGACGAATCTTATCCAATTCAATTTCTGGCAACTGAGAAATCTCAACATTTTTGATCCACACTTCACCACTCGTCGGCTGCAAAAGACCAATCATCAGTCTCAGCAAAGTGCTTTTTCCCGAACCACTAGCGCCAATGATCGCCAATGTCTCACCTTTTTCAACGTTTAAATTGATATTATGCAAAACAGATCTTCCTTGAAACTCTTTCTTTACATCAATTAAATGAATCATGATACACCTCTATCGATACAGTATAAGCGACATAAAACAATTTGAAATGAAAATCACAATAATTGCTCCTACCACAGATTGTGTTGTCGCTTTACCAACACCTTCGGCACCATTCGGTGCATTAAGCCCATAATAACAACCGATCACTGCGATCGCTGCCCCAAAAAATACTGACTTTATCAGACCGCCTGTAATATCATGCACCACCGTAAATGTAGTAATTGATTGCATATACATCGCCGAACTGATATTCGCGTAATATGTAGATATAATCCAACCGCCAAATGTTCCAATCACATCACCAAATATAACTAACAAGGGCAGCATGAACATACAGGCAATCAATCTAGGCACAACAAGATAGCCAATTGGATTTGTAGCCATAACCTTAAGAGCATCTATTTGCTCCGTCACTTTCATTGTACTGATTTCAGCCGTAATAGCAGCTCCCACTCGTCCAGCTGCCACAACACCGGTCAGGACGGGTCCTAATTCTCTAGCCACGCCAATTGCAACAACACCACCGATTGTTGACTGGGCACCATAGCGGATGAATTCATGTGCTGTCTGCAATGTAATGACCATACCTGTAAAAAGCATTGTCAATGCCACAATTGGCAGGGTATCCACACCAAGATTCGCCATCTGACGTAAGACATGCCTGCCGCGTGGAACATGTTTTAATTGATAAAAAATCTGTCCAATTAAAATGATAACAGCACCAAAGCCTTCCATGGCATTTATGACACGGCTGCCTATTTTCTCTAAATAATGCATAAGCATGTTTATCTGACTCCTTCGACAAACAAAATTCCTCGCTGTAGTCTTTTGAAACCCTTATGAACGCTCTTTCAAAAAAGCTATTCACTGAAGTACTATTTATTGTATCAGTATTATTTATAATAGTACATATTAGTTTACTATTTTTTCGAATAATATTCAAATTTTTTTTTAAAAGCGAAAAAGAGGGATGAAATTATTTTTTTCATCCCTCTACATTAGTTCTTTTTTCCTGTAACTTGAATTGACGTTTTGACTATATTATCAATAATATAATTTGTTGCAAATTTTGTCGGCTGTTCAGCTCCAGGTTTATCCACTTTTGTTTTTTGGTTTGCTGGAAGCACTGATGAAGCCACAGGAGGAGCTACTGGATCATCGGGAACCGCTGTGGTTGGTTCTATTTGATCCGATTGTTTTATGGCTGCCTCTATAGCTGCTGCCTGTTGAACTTCATTCAATAATGGAGCTGCTGGGCTAATAATAATTTCATTATTTTTATTAGCCTTAATAAATGCTGTTATCTTATCGGAAAGTGGCTGCATTTTATCTTCTTCTGGACTTAAATCGAGTCCCTGCTGTTGCATTAGAAGTTGGGCAACTGGCACAAGACCACCACCGCGAATTTCTAAAGTAGTCATACCTACGGGCTGGGTTTGTGAAATTTTATAAGGTACAATCAAAGTTTCTACGGGTTTACGATATGGCTTAATTTGAAGTTTCAAGTTAACCGTTTCACCTGGCTTTACTTTTTGTTTTTCAGGAACCGCTGTAATAATAGATGCCGTCTGCCGATTTGCATCCACTTTTACGTTGACTTTAATGCCAACAATGTCTGTTTCGCCCATTGTATTGGTACAAAGAAGGTTCAATGCCTGATAAATTTCAGTAATAGACAACTGTCCTACATCTTGAGGACTGTAATACATATTCGACCGCTTTATAATTCCGCCATCAACGGCATTGGTTAGAATTTCAAATTCTATTTTAGCTGTACCTGTGCCAGCGCGATCAATCGTTTGGTCAATCGCATTGTAGACTACAGACGCAGCCAGAGCTGAGGCTAATTCTTCATCATATGCCAATTGTACTGCATAGGTCTCATGACGGTTCAGCTGCATATCATCCACATTTATTTGCATAGGAATGACACTTGGATATCTACCGATAATACCGGCGACACCAGCTGAACGATCCTGATTAATTCGTCCGACTAAATTACCGGGAGCGCCAACTTTAAATCCGGTATTATCGCCACTCGCCGTCGTGATAATATGGGCATCGGTCATAAAATAATTCACATTACCTTTGCGTAAAAATGGGTGACCAAAAGCAAGCACTCTGCCATTATCGACAGCAGTGACTGTACCGATTGCCGCTACACTAAGATCTCCACGAACCACTTCGACTCCGACAGAGCTGCCCGGTTCAAGCGTCACACTTTCACCTTTACCTGCATATGAGCCAACTGCATAAGGAACCAGATTATAAGGCGCCATCTTTTCTTTTAAAAGGTTTAATCCTGCATCGGTAAATCCCGATACCATTAATGGTGTCATAACTGGTTGACTTTTGTCTGCAACAGCAACTGGCTGCTTCGTTGTTGCCACATTTTTCATATCTGTTTTTAGATCTGCTTTATTGTCTGCAGGAAAAATTGCTGATGGCTGTTTTAAATCCACTTGTTGAATCATCGTTTTATTTTTAAGATCCGGCATATCCCAAATCTTAATCATATCATGAATGGGTGTAATAATGCAGGTACGATTGTTGATTTCTTTCCAACCGCCTGATACCGCACCAATCAGTTTGTCATCAATATATACAGGGCTGCCACTCATACCCTGTAGTACTCCGCCCGTTTTATCAATAAGGGGACCGGAGGCAATAGCAATAATTCTACCATCGCTGTCTTTGCCGGCATCAACGACACCCGTAATTTCAATATCAAACGTATCAATTGTTGTTCCTTCAATAACCGTTTTTGCAATTCCATGCATACCTGCCTGAATTTGATCTGTTCCCATCATTTCCGGCATTGCCGCTACTTGACCCAACGGAAATAAAACGATCATACAAAATGATACCATACAAATTTTTATGAACTGTGTCAAATATTTCACCTCTTTAGTTTCTCGATTCTATTATTTTGCAATTCGAACTACAACATCGCCACTTTTGACGTGGTCTCCATTATTTACCAGTACTTGTTGTACCGTACCCCCAATTGTAGCACGAGCTGCTACTGCCGATCCGGTAAGTGTTGACACTCGAACGAGTGCACTACCTTCTGTTACAGCTTCGCCTACTGGAACAGTCCAAGTAACCTGCCCTGTCAAGGTTGTTTTTTCATCTATCATCGAAGCGGCCGTTGTCAGTTGTGCAAGCCCAAGTAAAACACAGACCAAAACTATAGCTATCAGTTTTTTTTTGTGGAGCATAATAAGCCCTCCCCTTTCGTCTCGAACCTTTATCCCTACTCACATTAGAAGTAAGTGTATTAAAATCAGGTTTACTTTCATTATAACCGATTCATACGTAATAGCAAGATTTATCCATCACCGTTCCATGAGTAAGCTACCACATAATGAACAATACTTTTGTCGTATAAAATTTATTTTTTGCTTACAATTAAGGCTGCACCGACTTTACGTTCACCACCATCAGACGGATTATTGATAACGGTACCACCAATGACCATTTCACTGGAACCACCACCATCAAAATTAACTGCATCTACTGCGCCAAAATCCTTCATCAGCTGTCCCATTTCATTCAGGGTACAACCGATGCTGTTACTTTGACGACCATCAACCACAAATAAAAGCACATGTTTATTTTTCGTAATTCCCACAGCAGTACGCGGAGCCCGACCGCCCGTCACATCACCACCAAATTGTTCTTGCTGGGCTGTTACATTGACGATACCGTCTTTAACGAGAGTCGGTCCTACACCGAGAATTTGTTTCGCCGCATTCCAAGGAGACCCAATGTCTTCTTTTATTTCCATAGGATCTCCAATTTTCACGGATGCCAGTGCATCTTTGGCTGTTCCATGAGCGGAAACAACAATCGTTCCCGGTAAAATTGGCGAATTCGCCTGTTTTATATCAATCACTTTATTATTTTTGACCGTGTATTCTATTCCATACTCATTTGTCATTGTCGAATCATCATAATAAGAATTATAGATTACCAGCTCATTCTCCCCACGTTCGCAATTAACGCCAGCAACAGGTACGGTGGTTCCTTTACTGGATACTGTACCAGTATAATCAACTACACCTGCAACCGGTGTCCCATCGGGCATGATACCAAAGGCACTACGAGCTAAATAAGTAGTACTGACAATAGTTGAATCGATCTTTGTCAGTCCTAAAATTTCTCCATTTAAAGAAAAATAGGAAGCATTAACGGCTGCAAGGGCATTCGTATCGTCTGATATTCCGCCAACCGTTTCCAGTCCACTGATTTTTCCATTGGAAAGTGCAGGGCGCAGATTATAAAGAGTCGGGTCTACGTCCAGTATATGTGCCGTAAGCATTCCCAAATCATTTTTTCTCACATAAGTTGTATGAATAAGCCCTGGTGCGATTTCATCAACTTTTTTGTTTTCATAATTTTTACTGATATCGATAAAAATTCGCTGCGGTCTCTGCAAGGTTTTCACCGTATATACCGCACTTCTACTCAAATCAATAATCGCCCGAAAACCTTGATCTGTATTGCTGAATATTACAGATTTTACGAGGCTGTCACTTATGTCTAAATTTGATAAATCCGTATGATTCACCGTTGCTGGAAAATCCAAAATCAGGCGAGTTCCATTATTTTCCGTTGAAACTTTATAAACAGGAAGCACATCGACATCGAAAACAATTCTAACGTCTGCAGCTCCTGAACTAAAACGAATTCCATTAACAGTCCCTTGCGTGCCCGCTGCTGAAACAACAGCCGTCTGCACTAAAAAGAGTAAAACTACAAGCAAAGCTGTTAAATTTCGATACATAAATTTCATTCCAGACCACTTCCAATCGATTTTGATTTGCAATATATATAAGTTGAACTAAAAATTTTCACTGGCATCATCAGTAGGGAGTCTAGATCCAAATTTTTTAATGCAACCTACTATAAGAAAAAATAATACAGAGCAAGGCCGCGCCCCACTCTGTATCAATTATAATTTATTTGTTTAAATGTGACAACTGTTTATACATCATATCAGCCAAACCAACGCCGCCAGCATTTGCCATTTGCTTGGTGAGCTCTGTATCCAGCATAGATTGCATTATTTTTTCACCATTAGATGAACCAAATAATGGATTATCTGGTACAGTTTCCCGCATTTTACTATACATCAAATTTAGGTACATAGCTTCAAAATCCTTACAGGTATTACGAAGTTTTTTATCATCTTTCATCGATGTTGCGACTTGTGCCTGTGTTTTTTTTAACTGATCAGAAAATGTATGATCTTCCGCAGCAGTTTGTGCACTCTGAAAGCTATTGAACCCTGATTGAGCACTGATTTTATCTATCTGCATTAATATATCACTTTCCTCTTAAATAATTTCAAGGTCTGCATGAAGTGATCCTGCTGCCTTGATTGCCTGTAATATTGATATAATATCGCGTGGTGTTGCCCCTACTGCATTAAGTGCACCAACGATATCATTTACATTAGCCGTAGCCTGCAAAACAATGGTGTTTGCTTTATCCTCTTTCACGGTTGTTGTTGTATTTGATGTCTTAATCGTTTCCCCTAATGTATATGGAGCCGGCTGCGTTACATCCGTATTTTTTTGAATCGTAATACTCAAGCCGCCCTGCGCAATCGCAATTTCATCGACAGTTATATTACCACCCATAACAATCGTTCCAGTTCGTTCGTTTACAACAACTTTCGCAATGTTATCCGGGGTTACATAAAGTTCTTCTAGTTCAGAAACAAAGCCAACTACATTCCCACGATAATAGGTTGGAATCGTAATATCGATTCTCCCAGGATTCGCAGCGATTGCCACGCCGCCATAACGAGCGTTGATAGCGGTTGCTATACGTATAGCTGTTGTAAAATCTGGCTGGCTAAGTGACAATGAAATAGTTCCATTATCGCCAAGCGTGCTTTCCACTGTTTTTTCCACAATAGCACCATTTGGAGTCATCCCAACGGTCGGGAAATTTTTCTGCCGACTGCTCGCGCCATTACCAGCAACAAACCCGCCAGTTGAAACAGCCCCCTGCCCTACAGCATAAACTTGACCATTTGCTGCCTTTAACGGCGTCTGTAAAAGTGTTCCACCTTGAATACTTGTTGCATCGCCCATTGACGATACAGTTATATCAATTGTATCTCCTTCACGGACAAAAGGCGGCAGCGTAGCTGTTACCATAACAGCTGCCACATTTTTTGTTTTCAATGATGATGCTGAAATATTCACGCCAAATGTCTGTAGCATATTGGCTACAGATTGCAATGTTTCCAGTGTTTTATTCGAATCACCTGTACCAGACAAGCCGACAACAATACCATAACCAACAAGTTGATTAGAACGAACTCCCTGGACTTTGGCAATATCTTTAATTCTGCTGCTCACTACACTCGCTGCTGCACTGACTGTGCTAAACGACAAGGTTAAGACGATTAATGTCAATATTGCTGTAATTTTAGATAGTTTTTGCATAGTTACCTCCATCAGATATTAAAATAATATATTTAATACCTGCGTCAAAATACCCTGACGTTCTTTTGCATTAAGTGGACCTTTGCCATCAAATTTAAGCGTTGCATTCGCGACCAGAGTTGATGAAACTGTATTGCTTGCGGTTACATCCTCACGACGGACAATACCGTTTAATGTTATTTTATGTTCATCTTTGTTTTGCCAAATAGATTGTGTACCTTCTATGACCAAATTGCCATTTGGCTGGACTTCTTTAACTGTAACAGACACATTACCGGTGACACTGTTATTCGCACTTGCCGAACCAGCTGCTTTAAAGCTGTCCGTTCCAGCAGCTGTTGCAGCGGTTAAAAAGGAGAAAATCCCCGTTCCAGCACTTAAAGTTTGACTGCCTGTCTTGGTATTACTATTGCTTTTTGCAGTACTTGTTTTCGTTGTTTCGCTAATCACAACTGTAAGGATATCTCCCACATTTCTTGCTCTATGATCAGCAAATAAATTGATTGCCGAATTGTCGACCCAAAGGGATTCTGCTAACGCAGATTGAATATTCGCAAAGACCATACTCGCAATAACGATACAAAAAATCAATATTTGTTTATTCCATTTATTCATTAACATCACCCATTTTCATCAAGCATCGACAGTTACTACATCCGCATCAATAACCGTTCCACTAATAATCTTTTTTGTACCGGTATTTCGAACGCGAATAACCTGCCCCTCTTTGCCATCTTGCAATGCAACCCCCTGCGTTTGGACACTCGCATCACCTACTATAGCCTTAATATGAATCGTACTTCCCGATTTAATGATCACCGGTTTATCCAGCATAGAGTCTTCTAAAACAGTACCACGATTTGTCATCCGTTTTATAACAAAACCAATTGGTTTTTTACTATCTGTTATATACCCAGGCATCAAAGCGCCAATTTCTTTTTTTTCAATATGAATACTATCTGGTGTCACGAGTTCTCCTGCAGCCATTACACGATTTGTCACCACGACAGATTCATACATATGCAATTGTGCACGAAAAAGTGCCTTTTTATATGGCTGTCCATCAATGTTCACCCCAATAGAAACACTCGTTGGTACCACCGATTTCAACCCAATTGGAAGGAATGAATCATAAGATATTGTTCCCATTGGCACTAACATTGGTTTTGGCACAGTCAAAACCTCCAACGTATATTCACGTTTTTCCTGTTGTGTTTTTAGCTGATCAGTAATCGCTTCCTGTCCCAGCTGAGAAAACTTTTCGCTTGTAATCGTTTGGGAATTTGTGTTAATGGTAATAGTGTTAGGAATCGTCCAACTAATATCATCACAGTTTACACCAGAAGAGTGTATTCTAAGTTGAAAAACACGTGATGCTAGAACCATTTTCTGCCCGGGTATAGGAATAGTTCCAATCTTCATAGCACTTAACTCAGCAACGCGGTTTGCATCATCACAGCTGATTTGTGCAATATCTCCCAGTAAAACTTCTGATTTGGAAATTGTCACATTCTCATAAACAGAAACTGAAGCCGGTGAAGCCGCCAACACGGATGTCGTTAAAACCACATATATCATACTTATAAACAAAATACAAAATTTTTTTATCATATCATTTATCTTTTAAGACCATTGGCTACTTCCATCATTGAATCCGATGTGGTAATTGCCTTTGAATTGGTTTCATACGCACGCTGCGCAATAATCATATTGACCATTTCCTCAGCAATCTGGACATTAGACATTTCCAGTGAACTTTGTACTAGCGTACCGGCACCATCATCCCCTGGATTTCCTACAATTGGATCACCTGATGCTACCGACTGCTGAAACAAGTTATTACCAATACTCATAAGCCCTGATGGATTTACAAACTGAGCCAACGTGATCTGTCCCACTTCATCTGGTGTAGTTGTCCCTGATGCCATTGCCGAGACACGTCCATCCGACGAAATCGTAATCGTATTGCTTGGTGCATTTTGCGGTATATAAATTTCTGGTTCTAATGGATAGCCTTCCGTTGTGACTAAACGGCGATTGGAATCAAGTTTCAATGAACCGTCACGGGTATAAGCAAGTGTACCATCGGGCATTGTGATCTGTAAAAAACCTTCACCAGCCACCATCACATCTGTTGGATTGTCCGTGCTTTCGGTACTCCCCTGTGTAAAAATCCGATTTGTAGCTGACAAACGAGATCCTTCTCCCATTTGCATTCCACCCGGATACTGTGTATTTGCACCACTTGGTGCACCGGCCTGACGCAAAGTCTGATACATAAGATCTTCAAACTCAGCGCGTTGTTTCTTGAAACCAGTTGTATTCACATTCGCCAAATTATTCGCAATGACATCCATGTGTGATTGTTGCGTGCCCATACCCGTTGCCGCTGTCCAAAGTGCTCTCATCATAATTAGCAAGACTCCTATCATTGATATATATATTTCTTCAGTTTTACATTCCACTAAGGATCAAATAGCTTTATTTTTTTAAACAAAGCTTTTTGATCCTGTTCTTACTTTTATTATCGTAAAAAAGCGAAAAATCTTAAGTCCTATTTTTCTAAAAGAATAGATTAAATTTAAAGAAAGCGAAAAAAGAAAGTCCTTCTCAACTTTCCTCTTTCGCTTTCTTTCATTCATCTATAAACGCCCAACTTCATTTACAGCCTTATCAAGTAGACTATCTTGAGTCGTGACCGATTTAGAATTCGCTTCATACATTCGATAATTATTAATTAACTGCACCATTTCTGAAACAACATTGACATTTGATTTTTCAAGTGCACCTTGCGATAATGTTCCCGTTGCCGCAATTGGCTGTGCTCCTTGCTGAGGAAAAAATAAATTATTTCCTTCTTTCAAGAGCGCCCGCCGATCCTGAAAATCAACGAGCTGCAATGTCGTCAGCGGTTGATTATCGGCATAGATCTGCCCAGTTGCACCAAATGTAAGTTTTGCATTCTGCGGCAGTGTAATTGGTCGATTGTTATTATCCAGAACAGCTTGACCCTCAACCGTGACAAGCTGACCTGTATTGGATCGATAAAAATTACCATTACGTGTATACCGATTCCCCTGTGGTGTATTGATAACAAAATAGCCCTTACCAGATATAGCCAAATCATAAGGATTCCCTGTAGTTTGCAATGCCCCCTGATCTTGAATCGTTGCAATTTCAGATACCTTTGAACCTCTGCCCAGTAGACCAACAACCGGTGCTTCCTGACCAACACTGAACCCCTTAATCGAAGTTGCATTATTTTGTTTATCATTAATTCGATGTAATAAGATAGCCTCAAACTCTTCACTAACCATCATATCTTTTTTATAACCGGTTGTATCTACATTGGCCAAATTGTTTGAAATCGTATCTGTTCGCAGTGATTCTGTAATCATCCCACTGGCTGCTGTGTATAAACCACGTAACATTTAATCATACTCCAATCCATACGTTCATTTCGGTAAGACTATATTGCTACGTACAACACAGCCATTAACCTTTAAAGTTATTTGTTCTCAACGAGGTTAATCCATCTTCAATTTTATCCATCGAATCAAGGGCTTTGCCTGTTCCGAGGGCTACGCAAGATAAAGGATCTTCTGCTAAATAGGTAGGTATTCCTGTTTCATGTTGAATGAGTTTATCTAAACCAAACAGCATTGACCCCCCCCCCGTCATAACAATACCACGATCCATGATATCCGCTGAAAGTTCCGGTGGTGTATCTTCGAGTACTTTCTTGACACATTGCACAATGCGGTTCACTGGTTCATCAAGGGCTTCGCAAGTTTCATTGACAACCATTTTGATGGTTTTCGGCAGTCCCGAAAGTAAATCGCGACCACGAACATCAAAGGACCCTTCACGAGCATTACGACTGGCGGAACCAATCGTAATCTTGATTTCTTCGGATGTACGTTCACCGATCATCATGTTATATTCTTTTTTGACATAACGAATAATCGCCTCATCAAATTTATCTCCGCCAATACGCAGTGACTCGCTGATAACGATACCACCTAAACTGATTACTGCAATATCAGTTGTACCACCACCGATATCAACCACCATGGAACCATATGGTTCGGAAATTTCAAGTCCAGCCCCTAGTGCTGCTGCTAAAGGTTCTTCAATCAAATATGTTTTACGCGCCCCAGCTTGTACAGCCGCCTCTAAAACAGCTCTTTTTTCAACAGTTGTTACGCCAGATGGAATGCAAATCATAATACGAGGTTTGAACATGAAGTTTTTCCCAGCAACTTTTTCAATAAAATGCCGCAGCATACTTTCTGTTGTGTCATAATCGGCAATAACACCTTCGCGCAATGGACGGATTGCAACAATGTTCCCTGGTGTCCGACCAATCATGCGGCGAGCTTCCTCTCCGATTTCAAGAACTTTATTTGTATCCCGGTCAATTGCAACAACAGAAGGTTCTCTTAGTACGATCCCCTTGCCTTTTATATAAACTAAAACATTGGCGGTTCCTAAATCCACCCCAATATCCATTGACATTCCAAACATATGATTTATATTCCCCTTCCAAAATGATCTATTCCTAGATTTTTTTCCTACTTTATTATACACTATTGCATAATAGATTGCGTGGATTTTCCTTTAAATATTTATGCAATATAAAATATTTTTGCCACTTTTATTAATATATAATAAATTAGAAGGGTTGACAATAGAAATCTAGTTTATGATGTCAAAAAATACAGCATATTACTAAAACATAAAGATATTATTTTAGAAATAAGTAAATTGGATAGGAAGTAAATCGCTTAGTAGTTTTATCGTACAAAAAAGATAAAACTTAATAGTATAAAAAAAATTGAGCTATTTGTCATAGGTGCGAAACTCATAAAAGAATGGAAGAATACGTATGAAAAACCTTTTAGGAAAAAATCTTAAACCATGTACTCTACTAAAAACAGAACAATTACATGAAATAGTTCAGCCACTTTTGCTCTGGTATCACAGCCAGGCCCGTATACTGCCCTGGCGTGAAGATCCAACTCCTTACCGCGTCTGGATTTCTGAAATCATGTTGCAGCAAACTCGTGTGGAAGCCGTCAAGCCATATTTTGAACGTTTCATATCAGCCCTTCCTACTATAAAAGATTTAGCCGATGTACCGCTTGATTCACTCTTAAAACTTTGGGAAGGGCTGGGCTATTATACAAGGGCACGCAATCTGCAAAAAGCCGCTCAGAAAATTGTTGCTTGCTTTGGCGGTACTATGCCTAACGATTATGATGATCTTTTAAGTTTGCCAGGAATCGGTCGTTATACAGCTGGTGCAGTCAGTTCAATTGCTTTCGGTCAAGCTCATGCTGCTGTTGACGGAAATGTATTGCGTGTAATTACCCGACTCCTTGCAAATCATGGAGACATTATGTCTGCTAAAATCAAAACAGCAATTGAATGCGAGCTGGAAAATATTTTACCGGCTGCACAAGCAGGCGACTTCAATCAAGCTCTTATGGAACTGGGTGCAATGATCTGCCTGCCTAAAGCTGCTGCAAAATGTTTATTATGTCCCCTAAAGCAGCTCTGCCTTGCTCTGGAGCAAAATATCGTCCAAGAACTTCCCGTTAAAAAAGCAAAAAAGGATCGTCGGATTGAAAAACGAACCATCTTATTATTTATCGAATCAAATCAAACGGCACTTATACAACGCCCCTCCACCGGATTACTCGCCTCTATGTGGGAGTTACCTAGTCTCGACGGTTATGCATCCGAAAAAAACGTGCTTCAATACGCACACAGCCTTGGTCTGACGGTAGATAGTATCTCAACGCTTCCTGCAGCCAAACATGTTTTTTCACATGTGGAATGGCACATGATCGGCTATCAAATCAAGCTGAATTTTGCAAGAGAAGTTGCTGAAACAAATGCTGTTTATGCTATTACCCAAGCAGCAGCTTCCCTGCCTCAGCTGCATTGGGTATCCAAAGGCGAGCTTCATGCCTCTTATGCCGTACCAACTGCATTTAAAGCCTATATCGATATTTTCACAAAATAAAAACGAACTTCTGCATAATTGTTATGCAGAAGTTCGTTTTTATTAATTTAGCAAGTTTTGCATTTATCGTAGATACCATTTTCTTTTAAAACTTTAATCATGGTTTCACCCATATGAGCTACTGTATCAGCAACTTGAATGCCCGCTGCATTCAAAGCTTTAATTTTATCAGCCGCTGTACCTTTACCACCTGAAATAATAGCTCCAGCATGACCCATACGTTTTCCCGGAGGAGCCTGGCGACCGCTGATAAAGCCAACAACTGGTTTTTTCATATTTTTATGAATCCATTCGGCGGCTTCTTCTTCTGCCGTCCCACCGATTTCACCAATCAACATAACAGCTTCTGTATCGGGATCTTGATTAAAAGCTTCTAACGCATCAATAAAGTCAGTGCCTTTAATTGGATCGCCGCCAATACCAATTGCCGTCGTTTGACCGATACCCGATGTAGTCAACTGATATACAGCTTCATACGTGAGTGTTCCTGAGCGTGAAATAACGCCAACATGACCTTTTTTATGGATATATCCTGGTATAATACCTATTTTACATTCATCTGATGTAAGTATGCCCGGGCAGTTTGGACCAATAAGACGCGTTTTTTTGCCTTCCATATAACGTCTTACTTTTACCATATCAAGAACTGGAATATGTTCTGTGATACAAACAACAAGATCGAGCTTCGCATCTACAGCTTCGAGAATTGCATCGGCAGCAAATTTTGCCGGCACATAAATTACCGAAGCAGTAGCGCCAGTGGTATCAACTGCTTCTTGCAGTGTATTATATACTGGAACACCATCTACAACCTGCCCGCCTTTACCCGGCGTAACACCTGCGACAACATTTGTACCATAATCACGCATTTGTTTTGTATGAAATAATGCCGTTTTACCGGTTACACCTTGTACTACAACTTTTGTATTTTTATCAACATAAATGCCCATGTTTTTCTCCCCCTCAGCCGATCAATTTCGCGTTTTGTTTTGCAACTAATTCGACAATTTTTTGTGCACCTTTTTCCATAGACTCTGCAAGAATTACTTCTGGAACATCTGCTGTGCGCAAGATTTCTCTGCCTTCTTTAACATTTGTTCCTTCAAGTCTTACAACAACCGGTACAGTCAAGCCCACAATTTTCGCCGCTTCTACGACACCACCCGCAATTACATCGCACTTATTGATTCCACCGAAGATATTGACAAATATGCCTTTTACTTGATCGTCAGAAAGCATAATTTTAAATGCTTTCGCTATTTTTTCGACGCTGGAATCACCACCAACATCAAGGAAGTTTGCTGGTTCACCACCATAATGTTTAATGATGTCAACCGTAGCCATTGCTAAGCCTGCACCATTTACCATACAAGCAACATTACCACCTAAGGTTACATAACTGAAGCCTTCTTTAGCAGCATCATGTTCTTTAGGATCTTCTTCCGATTCATCACGAAGTTCAGCAACATCCGGATGGCGATAGAGGGCACTGTCATCAAAATTCAATTTCGCATCGAGCGCAATAACTTTATCATCATTCGTTACAACCAACGGATTGATTTCAGCCAAAGAACAATCTTTTGCCATAAAAGCTTTATATAAAGCTCCCATAAGTTTTTCAACTTGACCAACAACTGCTGGGGCAAAATTCATTTTAAAAGCCATGCGTTTTGCTTGGAATGACGCAAGACCCACAAGCGGATCAATGTATTCTTTAATGATTTTTTCCGGCATTGTATCTGCAACTGCTTCGATATCCATACCGCCTTCTTCAGAACCCATCATAACTACACGAGCCGTATTGCGATCAATTACAAAGCTGAGGTAATATTCTTTTTTGATATCACAGCCTTCTTCAATCAGCAGACGATTTACAACTTTACCAGCTGGACCAGTCTGATGTGTAACAAGAGTTTTTCCTAAAATTTCCGAAGCATATGCTTTCACTTCTTCAATTGATTTTGCTACTTTAACGCCGCCGGCTTTACCACGACCGCCCGCATGAATCTGTGCTTTTACTACACATACTTTTGTGCCCAATTCTTTTGCTGCAGCCACTGCCTCTTCCACTGAAAAAGCTGCCTTTCCGTTCGGTACTACAACGCCATACGATTTCAATATACTCTTGCCTTGATACTCATGAATATTCATGTTTTTGCCTCCCCTATTTACTTCGTAATATAGACAAGACACTGGGATTTTCCATATGTATTCCACTAACGAATATACACTCAAAAAATTCTGAGTTCAGAAATCCCTATGTCGTGTTAACAACAATGATTTTTCATAAACAAAAAACTGTATTCATCTGGCTTTGAGAATCTTTTATATTATTTGTTATTAGTTTGTATCAGTTCAACAGTTCAATTGTATATGAATCGCAACAATTCGTCCACTACTTATTTGCAATAGTAAAATTTACACAATTTATTATAAATTTCTTCTTTTTCACAGAAAAATTTTTTTCCTATGAAAGCTTCAAGAAACTAGGCATAATAGAAATATTATACAGAAATTCCATTTTGTTATTAATTATCTTATCATAACTTTTATATATTATTAATTGGGTCGAATTCAAAATAATTCATCGCCAAAACACAAAATCTATTTATGTGTTTATACTTCGCTAAAAAGAAGACTTATCCTTTTTCCTCGGCAATATTTAACCTTGAGATACAAACTTTATACTCATTCTATAAAAAAACAACCAGCCTTTCCTTCGAAAAAAGTTGGTTGTCTCTGTATTCATCCATAACGCGGCTTCTACTATTTTTTATTATAATCTTCCAGTGCCTGAACTGCATCCTGCAGCATTTTTTTGCTAACTGGATATGGCGAATGAACTAATTCTGCGCTTTTTGCGGTGGTCTCAAGAATCATATCCAATTCTTCGAGTTTGATATCAATATCCGCTAATTTCGTGGGTAAGCCAACGCTTTTACAAAATTCATATACTCTTTTCAAATCATCTAACTGCTGGTCACACATCAATAAAACCAGCACTCCATACATTACAACTTCGCCGTGCAGATGCTTTGTTTCGATCTGCGGTAAAGTAGTTAGTTCGCAAAACAAAGCATGGGCAATATGGGCATTGAAATCTTGCTGAACAAAATTGGAGACCATACCCGTGCTTACAACGATAGCCAGCATTACCTCTTCAAATGGAGCACTTGTCAATTTGTTTTCATTATCAAGCAAAGCCTGCGCACCGTATTGCAGAATTGGTGCTGCACACATTTTACTAATTGCTACACCAAGTCCATCCGAATGTTTTAGACTATCTCCGCGAGCAGAAATATGTGCTTCATAATATTTTGCAATCGTGTCGCCCATACCAGCCCAAAGGAATGACTTTGGTGCCTCCGTGGCAATACGTGTACACATAAAGACATGAACAGGCGGTATATTGGAAAATGAAATTTCTTGATGCCTGCCATCTGGGTAATACATCACCGCCAAGCTAGTGAAGGCTGCACAATTACTGGCAACTGTTGGAAAGGTAAAAAATGGTAGATTCAAGGTATGAGCCAATACTTTAGCTGTATCTATTGCCTTACCGCCACCAACAGCAAAGATCATATCGGCTTCTTCCACTGCCTGATCCTGACTTAATTTATGTACATTTTCATAGGAAGCTTCTCCGCCATATAGTAAAAATCCGGTAAATTCCAAGCCAATCCCTTCCACTGCTTCAATCAATTTATCTTCAGCCTTAGCAATGGCCGTTTTCCCACCAATTACGACAACTTTTTTTCCATAACGTGGACAGACTTGTTTTACAACCTCATAGGCATCTTTACCAATCGTGTATCCCGGAAAAACTACAGTGTATTTGCTATCGTTCATGTATTTCGGCTCCTTTATTACGCATATTTCCTTATAAAGCGAATACTCCAAAAATTCCTCTGTAGGAACGAAGTATCATAAATTCAGTATAGCATAAAACATATCGCTTGCCAAAAACAAAACTGCAGTAAGATAGTGATAACTCAGCTATCTTACTGCAGTTTTGTTGCTATATAATAAATTAAATATTTATACATGGCAGGCTAATAAACAGAACGGCATTCTTTCGTTCAGCTTACATACCTATTTATAATTTTCCACCTTCAACAACAACATCATCTGGTTTGACTGTATCACCATAGGCTGGTTTTAGCGTGGTTTCAAAATCCTTATGGAAAAATTGTTCGGAACCGAGTTTTGTTATTTCATCATTAAGCCAATTGAGCAATTCTGTATTGCCTTTTTTTACAGCTGGTGCAATGGAATCCAAATCACCCAATTTCGTTATTCCAACCGTAAATCCAGGATTTTCTCTAGCCCAGGCAAACACTAAAGTATTATCATGTGCCAGTGCAGCTCCACGACCATCTTTCAATGCCTGAAACGCTTCTGTATTTTGGTCATATTTCAAAAGTTCAATGTCAGGATAGTTTTTCGTAAAATACGTTTCTGCTGTCGTCCCTTTGTTCACGATCACTTTTTTGCCTTTGAGCTGATCAATGCTCGTAATCGGCTGACCGTCCGGGGAAACAATCCCCAATGCAACTTTCATATACGGATTGGCAAAATCAACTTTTTCTTTGCGTTCAGGTGTCACCGTAAAGTTCGCCAGTGTAATATCAACCTTGTCCGCATCAAGGACTTCAGCCCGAGCTGCTGCTTCTGTCAAAACGAACTCAACTGCATTTTCATCACCCAGCAAGTCTTTGGCAATGCGATGCGCAAAATATACATCATAGCCTTGGTTTTTGCCATTGGCATCCACAAAACCAAAGGGCGGCTTATCACTAAATACTGCAATACGGATTTTACCACGATCCTTAATTTGCTGTATCGTAGATTTTTGATCCGCTGCTTTCGTGTCAGAAGACGCAGCTTCCTTGGTTTCACTGCCGCATCCAGCTAAAAGCCCTATTGTAAAAACCAAAGTAAATAAAAGTGCAATTGTTTTCCATGTCTTATTCATACGAATTCCCCTTTTCTATTTATGAATTTATTTTAATTTATAACGGCTTGCGCCTAAATTAACAAAATCAGTACTTTATGATACTTGTTCGTTGAATTTAAAAATATTCAAAAACTTTTTTGCCCGTTCACTTTTGGGACTCGTAAAAAAGAGATCGGGTGCAGCTTCTTCAACAATTTGTCCCTGATCGATAAAAATGACACGATCGGCTGCAGCTTTAGCAAAGCCCATTTCATGCGTTACAATGACCATCGTCATGCCGGCTTGTGCTAATTCAAGCATAACATCCAGAACTTCGCGAACCATTTCAGGATCTAACGAGGCAGTAACTTCATCAAACAACATAATTTCCGGATTCATACACAATGCCCGGATTATCGCAATTCTTTGTTTTTGACCACCAGAAAGCTGTGATGGATAGGCTTCTTTCTTATCCATCAAGCCGACTCGATCCAGCAATTTTTCCGCCTGCTGAAGGACCTCAAGACGATCTCTGCCTTGCGCTTTAATAGGTCCTAGTAAAATGTTTTCCAATATAGTCATATGTGGAAATAAATCATAGCTCTGAAAAACCATTCCTATTTTCTGGCGAACTATATGCCATTTCGTGGCATCGGCACTAATAACCTGCCCATTTAATTTTATTTCTCCTGCCTGAATTTCTTCTAAGCCATTAAGGCAGCGCAGGAATGTTGACTTGCCGCAACCAGATGGTCCGAGCAGTACCACGACTTCGCCCCGCTGTACCTCAAGATTAAAGTCTGGCAGAACCTCAGTCTCACCATATTTTTTATTTAAATGCGTAACTTCCAAGACTTTTTCATTGGACTGTTTTGCCATAACAAAACATCCCCCCTAAGATTTTCTTATTTTCCATATTCGTACTATAACGATTATATCTTTCTCTCCTTTTTATTGCTGCCATTTCGTTTCTAGTTTTTTTGAGAACAAGGATACGGGATAGCAGATGATAAAATAGAGAAAAAAGATACATCCATAAACCCAAAAAGATGCGGTCGGATTTTTTAAAATTGACACTTCAATAATCTGCTGACCAACCTTCAATACTTCAACAACGCCAATCAGGACAACGAGTGAAGTCGTCTTTATCATGCGTGTAGCAAGGTTGATAGCCGATGGAATAAGACGCCGTAATGCCTGTGGAATGATAATGTACCGATAGACTTGTAATTTTGTAAGCCCAATAGCAAAACCACTGTCAGTTTGATGTTTTGGCATTGAAGTAATCGCACCACGGACCAGATCACCCATTTCTGCCGTACCCCATAACGAAAAAACAATATCCGAAGCAAGCTCGGCACTTAAATGAAAATGCATGATTTTCGTAAGGCTAAAATAAAACAAGAACAGCCAGACAAGTGTAGGTATAATCCGAATTGCTTCCAGATAAAGCCGACAGCCATAACGTACCAGCCGATAACGTGAAGTCATCAATATGCCCAGCAAAATTCCGCAGACAGCTGAAAAAGCAATGGATACAGCCGCAATGCGGATACTCACGCTAAGTCCTTCCACAAGCCTAAATAAATTCTGTCCTTCAAAAAGGACACTAATTCCCCACTCCTGCATGACGCACTCTCCTTTCTATATACGTCAGAAAAATTGATATCGGCAATAAAAGGATCAAATAAGAGAAGACCAATAGTACCAATGCTTCCGTAGTTTTATAATACATACCGATCAAATCTTTGGCTACAAACATCAAATCCGCCAGGGCAATCGCTGACACAACGGATGTTTCTTTCAATAAAAAAATAGCATTAGCCCCAATGGCAGGTACAGCAACGGCAAAGGCCTGCGGTAAAATAACATATCGTGTCAGCTGCCAGCGAGTAAGCCCAATACTAAGTCCCGATTCAATCTGGATTTTATTTACAGCTTCCAATCCAGCCCGAAATGCTTCTGACATGTAGCTGCCACCGAGAAAAGCCAGTCCCAATATTGCACAAGTATAAGCTTCCAACTTAATTCCCATTTTCGCCAAGCCATAATACAAGAAAAACAGCTGAATCAAAAGAGGCGTATTTCTTGATAATTCAATATAGATTTGCACGATTTTATCAAGTATTTTAATCTTATAATAGCCAATCAAAGCACAAACAAAACCTATAGCCAAAGAGGATAAAATCCCCCATGCCGCCAAATCCAATGTCATTTTCGCCGCTTTGATATATAAGGGAATACTAGCTGACATAAAATTGAAATCCATTAAATCAGTCCTTTATAACATTTAAAGCATATTTGTGATATATGCTTTATTTTTATCTGTTTGTATTATAATCCCTTTCATTTTCCTTGTCAATAGTTTTCATATATATATTATATGTTTTAGTGTAGACAAACAACCAGTAAAAAGCACGACAGTCCACAATCGGTCTGCCGTGCCCTTAAATTAAATGACATAATCAAAATAAAATGTAAGTTTGCGATATTTATTAAAGAAAAACCATTTGTTGGAGAATTTTGCATTTACTTGCGGATCATTGTAATCAATCGCTGCATAATCCTTGAAGATATCCTGCACATCAACTGTCGAATTGGCTTTAATACCAAATCCGCGCCCATTGACGAGCGGATAAGCTTCATATTCATATTCGCTAAACGGAAGCAACGCCGTAACTTTGCCACCGCGAATCTTGATTGCGACTTGATCACGAAATACTAAAATATCGAAATGCTCTGGATAATCAAAACTTTCACCGTGCGTTTTAATTGCATCACCAATTGTATAAACATTGCTATGCCCTGCAATTTTGGTAACTTCCAAAGAATCAACATCATAATAAAATTCATCAAAAATATCGCCATGAGCTGTCAGTTCATTACCGAAAAAGGTTGGTGTTTGTTCATCAAGTGATATTTTTTCACCAGCAATAACGATTCCGCCGCCCGCAACATCATATCCATCCACGATAACAAAGCGTCCAGTCACATGGTTTTGCTGAAATATATCAAAAGCAATCGGCTCTTTTGTCTTAAAAATAACTTCCGCTACATCATTTAAAACAATTTTATCAACAACTTCTGCGGCGTGGAGCTGCGTCGCATCAATGACTCGAACAATCTGTTCAACTTCGCATTCGACTTCTTGTGTCGCCAATTTCAGTTTATATTTTTTATGCAGCACCAAATCAGTTTTTCCCATCCAAAAAATCGAAGCTCGGAATCGGTTGGAAATGAGTGGTTCTGAGCCGGCACGCGTGATAATTTCACCACGTTTATTAAAAAATTCATCTTTCACGGTAATGCCGGTCGACTGCCCCGCAGAAACTGTTTGCCTTTTGTCACGTTCACTCCAATATTCAATAGATTGAACTGTTGTTTTTTTCCCGCCGGGACAGATGATGATTTCATCACCTACCGACAACGTACCAGCTTCGATACGTCCGGCAATGATACGACGGTCATCAAATTTGTAAACATCTTGTATTGGAAAGCGCAATGGTTTATTGCCTATTCCAGCTGTCGGCTCCAGTAAGTCAATCGCTGCCAGGATTGGTTCACCTTTAAACCACGGCATTTTATCCGACTGCTGCGAAATATTTTCACCAAAAAAACCAGAAACCGGAATATATTTGAGCGGATAGACACCGAGCCCTGACAAAAAGTCTTTCATTTCAGCCACAACGAAATGAAAAACTGTCTCTGAATACTCCACTAAGTCCATTTTATTGATTACTACATATACTTTTTTTATGCCGAGCAGTGACAACATATAGCCATGGCGTTTGGACTGTTCTTGCACCCCTTGTTTGGCATCAATTACCAAAAGTGCCGCTTCGGCATTGGCTGCACCCGAAATCATGTTTTTCAGGAATTCTTTATGCCCTGGTGCATCGATAATAACATATTCTCTTTGTTTCGTAAAAAACTGTATTTGGGTCGTATCAATGGTAATACCTTGTTTCTGTTCTTCTTCAAACGCATCCAGCAAATAAGCATACTCAAAAGGCTTGCCTGTTTCTTTGGCAATGCGTTTAACTTTATCTACCGCACCTTCCGGCAGCGAATTCGTATCATATAAAAGTCTGCCGATCACCGTTGATTTCCCGTGATCCACATGACCAACTACAACAATTTTTAATCCATCTTTTTCTTGCGCCATGACTTGTGCCTCCTCATAGTTTCCCATATTTTTCAAAATAATTTCTACCGTGCGATCTCTCCTCGCTTACATATAACCATCTTTCCTGAGTTTCTGCATGGCATAAGAATCTTCTTGATCCTGCTTGCGACCAGCTCGTTCACTCGTTTTGGTTGTTTTTAATTCTTCAATGATTTTATCGAGTGTATCGGCCTCTGATTCAATTTGACCGGTACACATTTCACAGCCCAAACTTCGATATCGTTTCCCGTTTTTGGCAAAATAAAGATCGATGATCGGCACATTTTCTCGGCGAATGTATTCCCAAATGTCCACTTCGCTCCAAGCCAGAAGTGGATGGACACGAATATGATTGCCTTTTGGGAAATCTGTTTTGAATTGATCCCAGAGTTCCGGCGGTTGATTGGCATAATCCCAAGAATAATCTTTGCTGCGTTCACTAAAGACCCGTTCTTTCGAACGCGACCCTTCTTCATCACGTCTCACGCCGACGATCAGCCCTTCAAAACCATACACTTGCACGACTTGCTGCAGACCTTCTGTTTTCAGTGCCTTACAGCAAGCCAGCCGGCCTTTATCAGGTCCCATTCCAGCATCAATGGCTGCCTGATTCGTATGGACAATTAAATCCAGATTAAGCTCCTTGGCAACACGATCCCGATAAGCAATCATGGCCGGAATTTTATGTTTTGTGTCAACATGAATAAACGGAAATGGACAGTGCCCATAGAAAGCTTTTTTCGCTAACCATAACAGTACTGTAGAATCTTTACCAATTGACCATAACATGCCTAATTTACCAAGTTTTTTATATGCTTCCCGCAAAATATAAATACTTTCCGCTTCTAACTTATCTAAATGATCCATAGCATAAACCCCCCATTAATACGAATTTGAATTTGATTTGTTGATAATAATACTTTCCGTTGTCCCATCACCTTTATCAATGACCCACTCAATGGTTGTTTCATTATCTTTAACATAGAGTAATGTACCATTGCCCCCCATGTCAGCTCCTAAATAATAACGAATGGCATTTTGTGGGCACTCTTTCAAACAAGAGGCACATCCCCAGCACTCTTCAGCGGCATGAATTTCTGCTTTTCCCTGTTTATCGAGTCGAATTAAATTGCCTGGACATACCTGTTTGCACTTTTGACAGCCAATACATTTTGTTTTGTCAATTTTGATGCTCATATTGTTCACCTCGACCGACTAATTTGCGAAAAATAATCTTGATTTCGCCTGCATCACAGCGCGAGTTTACATATTTTTCCCAAGCTTCGCTTTTTTTCGGATAGTCAAGATTTTCAGCAAAACTATGCCATCTGGTTTCATGGCGTGCTTTCAGATGAGCAATCAATACCTGGCATACGGTCAGGCGTTCTTCCAGCTCAAAAATCTTGACTAGTTCATACATATCCTGCGCCTGTAATTTTTTACTTAATTTCATTATTTTTTCAATTTTCAGCTGGGCTAAGTCCAGTTGCTTTTCATTAAACTGGTAATGGCTGATTATACCACCAGCATAGGTATCCATGACTTTTTGCATTGCTTCTTCAAGTTCACTGGTTGAATATAAACTTGTTTCATTGTGAAAATAAACCTGTACCGATTGATACTTTTGCTGAATTAAGACTTCATTTAATTTGGGCAATTCTTGCTTGGCTGCATAAACAGCTGCTGCCTTACCGGCAATTTCGCCTTCCACAAAAGCTCCTGTAACATACTTTTGCGGACAGCCTCCAGCCACATCCCCCGCTGCAAAAAGTCCCGGCAATGTTGTGGCTCTGCTATCATCTACCCAATAGCCACTTGCAGTATGACCGCCTACAATATAAGGCTCTGTCGCTTCTATTTCAACGTTATCTGTTCCCGGCCCGACACCAGCTTCAATCCATTTCAGTGTCTGCGCTGGAGACATATTCAGATAGGCTTTTTTTAAAGCTTCTTCTTGTTTTTGGCTAATACCGCTTGTCTTTAAATAGCACGGACCACGACCAGCTATATTTTCTTGAATGGTTGCATAGACTCTTTCGGCTGTTGTATTGCCATATTTATATTGGTATTCTTCGCCGCAAGAATTGATTTGTGCTGCCGAAACACCTTGTGCTAGTGTACCGGTCGGTGAAATCGTATCTTTACAGCGAAGGGCAATAAAACGCATTTCAAAGGTTGTCATCTCAGCACCTGAGCGAATTCCCATTGCATAACCCGCTCCCGTGTTAAAAGGACTGTACCACATCTTGTGCCTTGAAAAGCCCGGATTATTCGGTTTGTATAAACCGGCAGCTCCACCCGTTGCACAAATCACAGCTTTCGCCGTTAAGACATAAAACAACTTTTGCTCAACCGATAACCCGTAGGCACCAACCACTGCACCAGATTGATTGATATAATCAATGATATTGACATGATTTAAAACTGTAATATTTTTATGGCGCGCGATCTCTTTTGCCAGAATAGGCTTAATATTTTCACCGTTTATCTTCAGATTACGAGCCCCTCTTGTGACATACTCACCATTTTCATCCTTCAAAATCACAAGGCCTAAACTTTCTACTTTGCGTGTGACCCGATTCAACCCCTGAGCCATCGATAAAAGTAAATCTTCCCGCACAATGTTTTCGGCATCTCGTTTTGCATAAGCAACGTAATCTTCCGGCACATGCCCTTTTGTAATATAGGCATTCAATGCGTTGACACCAGCCGCCAGACAGCCACTGCGCTTAATGTTGGCTTTATCTACCAGAATGATCGATAAATCGGGGTCCTGGTCTGCCATCGTAAATGCCGCATAACAGCCGGCTGCTCCACCACCGATGATCAAAACATCCGCTGCTTGTTGTTTTATTTCCATAAAAGCTGCTCCCATCCCCGTTAAATATACACGGAATCCTGCTCTGTTTTAATCCGATTTTCCACGACTTCCGTATGAATCCCATCAAAAGTGTAAACACGATGAATCAGAACAAAAACTTCCATACCAATCGTCAGGTCTTCCTGTTCTAAGGTTCGATACCCTGTTAACGGCTGACCTTTGACTTCAATATCGACTTGAATATTATTGCCCCGGAAATAAATGGCTCTTACGATGCCTTTTTCTGCCGCAAGCGGCGTAAGTATTTCTGTTTCATCTTTAGCTATCTCAATAAACTCTGGTCGTAAAACACCTTTTTCCTGAGGTGATGCTCCATTCTTTCTTTCAAAACCTTTAAATTTTGTATAATCATCAATGATATGTGATTCACCAATAAATTGCGCCACAAAGGGCGTTGCTGGTTTCTTGTAAATTTGCAGCGGTGTGCCTTTTTGCTCAATTTGACCGTGATTGGTTATAATGATTTCGTCCGCCACTTCAACGGCCTCTTCTTGATCATGCGTAACAAAAATGCTCGTGATTCCCAGCTTAGCGATCGTCGTACGAAGCCACTGCCGCAGTTCTTTTCTTACTTTTGCATCAATCGCCGCAAATGGTTCATCGAGTAAAAGTAGTTTTGGATTTGGTGCTAAAGCCCGTGCAAAAGCAACTCGCTGACGCTGCCCACCTGATAATTGATTTGGATAACGTCCCTCAAAACCCGTCAGTCCAATCAGTTCAGTTAATTCATTTACTTTTTGTATGATTTCTTTTTTATTTTTTTTCTGCAAAGTAAGACCAAAAGCGATATTATCAAAAAGTGTCATATGACGAAACAACGCATAACTTTGAAAAACAAAACCTATGCCACGTTTCCCCGGTGCAATATCGTTTACACGGCTGCCGCCAATAATAATATCCCCGCTATCTGGTTTTTCTAGACCAGCAATCATTCGTAAAATAGTTGTCTTGCCGCTGCCACTCGGTCCCAAAAGACCAACAAGTTTTCCCTGTTCGATAGAAAAGCTCACATCCTGAGATGCTTTGAAATCACCAAATTTTTTATTGATCTGTTTCAATTCAACATACATGCGGCTAGGCCTCCTTTTCATTCTTCCATTCAACAATATTGCGGACAATCAAAATAAGTATCGCAAAGATGACAAGAATGGATGCTACCGCAAATGCAGCGGTGAAATTATATTCATTATAAAGAATCTCAATATGCAGCGGTAACGTATTGGTCTTGCCGCGAATATGCCCAGAAACAACTGATACAGCACCAAATTCTCCCATTGCCCGTGCCGTACAGAGAACTACACCATAAACCAGACCCCATTTGATATTGGGCAGCGTAACTTTTCGAAAAATGGTAAAACCGCTAGCTCCCATCATTGTTGCCGCTTCTTCTTCATCTTTTCCTTGTGCCTGCATCAATGGAATCAATTCCCGTGTCACAAAGGGAAATGTCACAAAAATTGTGGCTAAAATAATTCCTGGTGTAGCAAAAACAATTCGCAGATTGTTCGCTGTAAGAAAATCATTTAAATAACTGATTCGCCCGAAAGTCATAACAAAAACCAAACCGGCAATAACTGGTGAAATTGCAAAGGGCAGATCAATCAGGCTGCTCAAAATATTTTTTCCTTTAAAACTGTATTTGGTAAGAACCCATGCCGCACATAAACCAAAAATCGTATTGCAGACAACAGCCGCTAAGGTAGCGAGCAGTGTCAAATTCATAGCTTTTAGAGTAAATGGATCTAAAATCGCCTTGAAATAAACAGCAAAGCCTTTTGACAAAGCTTCTACGATTACCACGAGCAATGGTATGATCAACATTAATGTCAAAAATACGACACTAAGACCAATCAATGTATATTTTACATATTTCTTTTCTTGCATCAGCTCACCTCATATTCCTTTTAGTCGACTCATCCGCCACTGGATCAAATTGATGCTGAATAAAATCAAAAACGATAAAATAAGCATAACCAGGGCAATCGCAGTTGCACCGTAATAATCGTATTGTTCCAGCTTGGACATGATCATCAGCGGAGCAATTTCGGTTTTCAGCGGTGTATTGCCGGCAATAAAAACAACACTGCCGTATTCACCGACACCTCGTGCAAAAGCCAATCCAAAGCCGGTCAAAAGCGATGGTAGTATTTCAGGAAAAATAACGCGGCGAAAAGTCGTCCAGCGATTCGCACCGAGCATGATAGATGCCTCTTCATATTGAAGATCTAAATCTTTTAATATCGGTTGAATATTTCTTGTCACGAAAGGAATCCCAATAAAAATCAAAGCAATTGTAATACCCATAAGTGAAAAGGACGATTCAATACCGATTGCATAAAAAAACTTTCCTATCCAGCCATTTTCAGAATACAAAGAGGTAAGGGCAATCCCGGCTACAGCAGTTGGCAGGGCAAAGGGTAAATCAATCAGCCCATCAATAATTTTCTTACAGGAAAATTCATAACGTACCAAAATCCAGGCCAAAATAATGCCAAAAACACTATTGATAATCGCTGCAAAAAAAGCACAGCCGAAGCTCACAACATAAGAATGCAAAACCCGAGGATCAAGTACTGTTTGCAAAAACTTACCAAGCCCCATGCCCCCACCTTTTAAAATCAAACTCGCTAACGGAATTAAAACAATCAATGTTAAATAAAATAATGTGAAACCCATCGTAAAGCGAAATCCAGGAATCACTCGGGTGACTTTTGCCATTTGATGCGCTCCTTCTCAATTAAAATAAATTCATATAATATTTCTCTTATATCTCCACAGGCAAGGGGATTCAAGGTATGAATCAACACACTTGAATCCCCTTTACTTTTATCTTTATTTTTCTGCAAAAGCAACTGTTTTTTATTTATTTGTATAGATCTGATCAAAGGAACCGCCATCCGCAAAATGATCAGCCTGCGCTTTAGCCCAACCGCCAAAAGCACCATCAATCGTCACAAGTTTAAGCACCGGAAATTTATCTTTATATTTTTCGGCAATTTCAGGGTCACGTGGACGATAGAAATTTTTTGCTGCGATTTCCTGACCTTCTTTTGTATAGAGGAAATCAAGATATGCTTTAGCAAGTTCTCGTGTTCCTTTTTTATCAACCACTTCATCAACAATGGCTACAGGAGGCTCTGCCAAAATACTAATGGAAGGCACAACAATTTCAAACTGATCTGGACTTTCTTCAAGCGATAAAAAAGCTTCGTTTTCCCAAGCGATCAAAACGTCACCTTGCTCACGCTGTACAAAGCTTGTTGTAGCACCACGAGCTCCTGAATCCAGAACTTTAACATTGTGAAATAATTTGGCCATAAACTCTTTTATTTGACTTTCATCACCACCAAATTTTTCACTAGCATATGCCCAGGCTGCAAGATAATTCCATCTAGCACCACCTGATGTTTTTGGATTTGGCGTAACAATCGATACATCATCACGAATAAGATCATCCCAATCCTTGATGTTTTTCGGATTTCCTTTTCTGACAAGCAGTACAATCGTCGATGTATATGGCGAAGAATTATCTTTAAAATTCTTCTGCCAATCCTTATGTATAAGACCAGCTTGACTTATTTCATCAATATCATAAGCCAGAGCCAACGTAACAACATCCGCGTCTAAACCTTCAATAACTGAACGACCTTGTTTGCCAGAACCACCATGTGACTGGGAAAAATTAACTTCTTGCCCTGTTTTATTCTTCCAATATTCGGCGAAGCTTTTATTAAACTCTACATAGAGTTCTCTCGTTGGATCATAGGATACATTTAAAAACTCTACAGGTGTTTTATCGTCATTTTTTACTGCAGATTCATCACCACACCCGGTGAGTCCACCCACTACCAATAGGAATGCCGCTACTAAACTCAAAATTCTTTTTTTGTTCATTCCGTTGCCTCCAAACCATAAGATAAATTCATTGTTAATAGGTATGTTTTATATGTTTTCTATATTTATAATATTATATTCTTTCATTGTAACGTTGTCAATATTTTTTTCATATTTAGCATACCACATTACTATGTATTAATATGTAAAAAAGCATGATCCACGTCAATGAATCATGCTTTCTGCTCTAGTTATTTATAATTTTATCTTTACGTGTGAGTACCTCTCCGGCAAGAAGTTCCTGTTGAAACCATTTAAATCCCAACCGCTCAATCATTTTACCCAAACGTTCTTTGGTATTGCCATTTTCTTTGAATAAAAGAATTGTCTTTTCGATCATATCCATTGCTTCCTGACGTGTATAAAGGCCTTTGATTGGTTTGCCAATATTGATAAATTTTCCCCAGGTGCCACCAACAAAAATGCGAATTCCTTCTTCATAACCATCAAGAGCTTTAAAGGGACACTTTGCCCCACAGCGCCCGCATTGAATGCATTTATTGCGATTTAAGCGTTTTTTCCCATCCGGTCCTGTCGTATAAGCCCCCACTGGACAAATTAATTCACAACCACATTTTTTACAGCCATGACACTGACTACGATGAAAAATCGGTTTGTGGCTGCCAACAAGTCCAATGTCATTCAACATTGGTTTAATACAATTATGAGGACAGCCACCCACACCAATTTTAAATTTATGCGGTAATTTCACCTGACGGTAGCCCATATAAAATGTATCATGTGCTTCTTTTGCAATACTATGTGTATCGATTTTACCAAATTTACAAACCGTACCTTTGCAGCTTGTGACTGGACGGACTTTATCGCCAGTCCCGCCAACCTGCATATCGTGATCCTTAAGAAATGCCGTAAATGGTTCAATATTTTCATAAGGGATTGCCAAAACCTCTACCGTCATTCGAGATGTCAAAGAAACCTTACCATCGGCATAACGACGGCTAGCTTCAGCAATTGTTTCCAATTGCTCAGCTGTTAAACAAGTATTTTCTGTAAGCACACGAGCGGAAAATTTTTCAGTTCCACGATTGTTTAAAAAACCTAGTCCTTTGACTCGCATAATTTCCTCATTACTAATTGTCATCTGCCTGCCCCCAAATACAAATTAAATTTACATAAAATATCTAAAACTATGGATGAGTATATCATGCACCAGAAAAAGCGTCAACACAAAGCATATATGTCTTATAAAGTATGAATGTGTATAAAATGGTCAATACAAAATAGATTTTTCTGTCGTTTGATCAAAAAGGTGAATTTTATCCATATCGAAAACAATTTCTATTTTTTCTCCGGTTTGTGCTTTCGTCTTAGGACTAACTCTGGCAATGACATTGTTATCGGCTATTTTCATGAATAAATATGTTTCTGCACCCATCAGCTCTATCACATCGACCGTACCTTCGATAATCACAGCGTTTACTTCCTTTAAGACATTTGCATCATCATACAAATCTTCCGGCCGTATTCCCATGATAATTTCTTTACCAATATACTCTTTCAGCTGCGGATTGTTCATTATATTCGAGGGTAAAATAACACTTACATCAGCAAAATTCAACGTGATAACTTCCATGTTTTGCTTCACCAGGACTTTGAAAAAATTCATCTGCGGACTGCCTAAAAAACCAGCTACAAATAAATTACAAGGATGTGCATATAGTTTCTGTGGTGTATCAACTTGCTGCACGATGCCATCTTTCATTACCACAATACGCGTACCCATAGTCATCGCTTCACGCTGGTCATGGGTAACATAGATAAACGTTGTTTGTAATTTTTGATGCAATTTGCGAATTTCGGTTCGCATCTGATCACGTAATTTTGCATCTAGATTTGACAAAGGTTCATCTAGTAAAAAGACCTTAGGCTGACGCACCATCGCCCGCCCCAATGCCACACGCTGCCGCTGTCCGCCCGACAAAGCTTTTGGTTTACGATCAAGCAGATCCTCAATTCCCAGGGTATGCGCTGCTTCTAAGACACAACGTTTTATTTCCAATTTTGGCAATTTACGGATTTTTAAACCAAAAGCCATATTTTCATATACCGTCATATGCGGATATAATGCATAATTTTGAAACACCATTGCAATATCTCTATTTTTGGGTAGAATATCATTTACCACTGTACCATCGATCGATAATTCTCCCGCTGTAATATCTTCCAAACCAGCAATCATGCGCAAAGTGGTAGACTTACCGCACCCAGATGGACCGACTAATACAATAAATTCTTTATGTTCGATATCGAGGTTCAAGTTTTTAACAACCTCAACACCGCCCGGATAGGTTTTAGTGATATTTTGTAACTGCACACTTGCCATAGCTATCACAATCCTCTCTACAATCTGGTTTTTTCTTACAGAAGATTTTTTTGCTGTTTCAGCCGCATTCATCCGTTACGAGACAGCATAACTAACTTTTGTACTTTGCTTTGTATTCCACAGGCGTTACACCTTCCATGATTTTAAATACCTTGAAAAAATACGTATAGTTATTGAAACCTACCTGTTTGACTATTTCCTTGAGTTTCGTATCGGTATGTTCGATTAAATATTTAGCCTGTCGAACCCGCATCTTATTTAAATATTCGGCAAACCCAACGCCACAGTCTTCTTTGAACATACGACTGATATAGGAGCTATTACCGCCGATATAATCTGCCGTCTGATGCAGTGAAATATCCTTGGTATAGTTTTGCCTGATATATTCCATCACTCTTTTTGTCAGATCCGTATAATTGCTTTTTATATCCACGTCCAAAAGCAACATAATCAAACGATGATACACTTCCAAAATCCAATTTTTCACATCAACGATTGTTTCATGTTTTTTCATTTCATCATATGGTATATCTTTATTCGTATACAAAACAGTAACATCAACAGAAGCTGCTCTAGCCAATCGGTTTGCAATACCAATCAGCTCAGCACAAATCATCTGAACCGACTTATAACTCACCTTAAGAACAATCATTTTGTCAAAGAGCAAATCCAGCTGTTGTCTGACTTTTTCATAATCACCCGTACGCAAAAACAGCATGATTTGCTTTTCATCTTTTACATCCAGATTAAAAAAATCAACGGTATGCGGTATAGGCTCGACATCACGAAAAACCTGATCTTTCCCCACAATCATTTTCCTGTTTAATACATCAAACGCTTCTTGATACATTTGCCGTGTATGCTCAATATGATCAAAATTTTTGCCAATACTAAAACAAGCGGTAATATTCAAGTATCTTTTAATACTGACACTAATTCGATTGACTGTTGTATTAATTTGATTCCAGATACCGCGTTGACTGCGAATTGTCCCAAATGAAAATAAAACGACAAATTTTCCCGTCTCCATATAAGTCAACACACCATTGTTCATATCCCGTAAAATGTCTTCTGTAAGATTCATCACAGAAGCCACTAGGCGAACTTCTTCTGCCTTTGTCAAACGACCCTTAATTAACTGGAAATCATCAATTGAAATCACGACCAAAGAAAAATTATTTATACCCAACGGCAATTCTAAGTCTTTGATTTTCCCCTGAATGACCGTGCTATCTTGCTCATCCCCTAAAACCAAAGACCTTATAAATTCATGCTGCAAAATCTCTTTGCTTTGTGCAAACTGCTGACGAAGTTTATGTTGTTGACTGATGGTATCCGTAGCCACTTCCAATACTTTCAGCAAGACCGTGCGATCTAGTTTATGTTTTAGCAGATAATCAACCGCTCCATTTTTCATACTGTCTTTCACATAGGCAAAATCCTCATAACTACTCAACGCAATACTCTTGATGTCTTTGTAATTTTCTTTGATATATTCAATCAAAGCCACACCATCCATAACTGGCATACTCATATCCGTAATCACTATATCCGGCAGACATTCCTTGATCGTTTCAATTGCATTTTGTCCATTGGTCGCTTCGCCACAAATTTCAAATCCATATTGTTCCCACTCAATGATGGTCCGTAGGTTCGTTCGCGTTGTAAAATCATCATCAACAATCAATACTCGAAACATGGTGCTCACCTCCTTGCTGTATTGCAGGTAAGATGATCTCTACCGTCGTATAAAAATTGAGTTCGCTCTCGATGGATACGCCATAAGTATTTCCAAAATACATTTTGATTCTTTCATTTACATTCGCAATACCAATACCACTTAGCCCGGAATTACTGACCGTTTGCCTGTTCAGTAAAGTGGCTAAAATTTCTTTGGTCATTCCGACACCATTGTCGGTAATAACAAATTTAACCGTCTGGTCTTCCAAATACCCTTTAAGAACAATCGTGCCTTGTCCATCCATTGGTTCAATGCCGTGAATCAGCGCATTTTCAATAATTGGCTGCAATAACATTTTAGGTATCCGATGCTGCAAAAGTTCTGGTTCAATATTGTAAATAATATTGAATTTATTTAGGTATCGATATTCTTGAATATTCAAGTAATTTTTAATATATTCAATTTCCTCACCAATACCAATAAGGTCATCGCCGCTTCCAACCATGGCATGAAAAATATTAATCAAGGATGTTGTAATATTTTCAATATTATAAGCATTTTGTGCTTTTGCTAAAAACCGTACGGTATTCAATGTATTGGATAAAAAATGAGGATTGATTTGCGACTGCAATGCTTTAAGCTCCGCCCGTCTTTTTTGCTTTTCTTTATATTTTATATTTTCTAATAATTTTTTGATTTGCCGCAGCATAGCATTGAACCGTTGCGTCACTTCACCGATTTCATCATTATACTCATCTTTTACACTAACCGATAAATCCCCCTGGCGTGCCTGATTCATTGCTGTACGCAAACGCTGCAGTGGTGCCAAAATCGTGGCGGCAAAAAAATAGGCTAAAAAGACTGCTGCAATAAAACAGGCAATCGCGATAACTAGTGTTTTTTCATAGATTTCCTGACTGTTTGAATTTAGATAACTAAACGGGATTACACCGACAACAAACCAGTCCGCTCCTGGAATAGGGGCAAAGGCAATCAGATTTTCATTTTCTTCAATTGAGTAATCAAAGACACGCTTGCCCGCCTCCGCTTGTTTTTTAAGCTCAACAATCAGCTTCATATCTGGATAATGACTACTGATACGCATTTGTGGATCACCGCTGGATATAATTGTCCCCTTTGTATCTACTACAAAAATTTTTGAACCAGCTCCAATATCAATATCTTTATAAATATCAGATAAATATTCCTCACTGCTTCGAATCATTAAATAGCCAATGCGATCTCCTGTATCGATTGATTTTATAGCTCGCCCCAGCAAAACCCCATCACTACGATGCAATTGTTCGGCACTCGTGGCATATTTAACCAGGTAAAACTCATTATCCGAATTCACAGCATCCCAGACAACACCACCATCTTTGTCGTGAAGCTGCTGCAGAAAATCTTTTGTATAAGCTGCCGTTAAATTCAATTTCATTCCCGGGTCGCCATAGGCATTTATCATTTTCCCTTGTCTGGTATAAATTAAGACATCTGAAACATTACGCAGTGAATAAAATTTTTTCGTATATTCTTCACGCATCCCAATCTGGGCGTGTTCGACTTCCCATTCGCTCATTGAATCATATCGCAATAAAGTCTTTTGAACTACATCCGAAAATTCAATTTCGATACTGTCATTTTCGAGCCTATCGAGATCCCGTTTAATATTTTGTGCAACCTGACTCATAACCTGGACGGAATACGTACTGATTTTCTCTTGAATCGAAGAATTGAATTGCTGATAGAAAACAAATACTGTCACCAATAAAGGAATCAGCGAAAGGATCATAAAGAGAAAGACCATCCTCGTTCTTATTTTAAGATTTCTAAACATCATAATAAGTTTTGCCACAAAATAATTTTGAACAAATCGTTTACTAAATCCGTTCTTTAAATATCGCATGACGATGCTCCTGTCTGCTCTGCTGTATTTTAGAAAAAGTTCGTCCTCTTGTCGTTATTTAATACATATCCATATTTCTCCAAAATCAGTATACCACAAAGCAGACATTGAATCGTCTATAAGTATGAATCGATTTTACCACTGTGTAAATTTTTTATTTTATGACAAAAAAGCGAAAAACATGCCAGGAAAGTTTTGGTAAAACGATTTGAAATACCGTAGTGCCTGCTACAGGAATTTCATTTCTCGGAACAACTGTCTGGGGGTTCTCAAACGTATTTTTAGCAAATAAATCAGGACCTGCTAATATACTATGTTCCACCATCTCAACTTTACCAAAGGAACGTAAATCGAGGGTAAATTCTGTATCTTCTTTCATTTCGCAATTTAGAACAAAAACACTGATACTGCCATCTTGTTCATTGTACGAAGCAGCTGTCTGGATAGCAGGTACCATGCCCCGGTCTGGTGTTTCAATACAATCGGCTTTCATAAGTGTCTTCAATGACTTGCCTCGCCCATAAGCTGACACTTGCTGAAATGGATAATAGATAGCTTGTTTTAAAACGCGTCCGCCTTTTTCGGTAAAGATAGGTGCGATTACATTGACAAGCTGTGCCAAACAAGCCATTTTTACACGATCGGCATTATTAAGCAGTGTACATAACATCCCGCCAAAAACTAGCGCATCCAGTAGAGAATATTGATCTTCTAAAATTGGTGGTGCTTCCATCCAAGGAAAACGGACTTGTTTTTGAATATACCAAACGTTCCATTCATCGAAAGAAATCTTCATCGTTTTCTTGCTTCTGGTTTTGGCTTTCGCATAATCTGCGGTGGCTGCAACTGTTTTGATAAACTCATCCATATCAATATAGGAAGTCAGAAAGTTTTCCACACTGCCCTCATTTTCATAATATCTGTGCATGGAAATATAATCTACCTGTTCGTAAGTATGTTCCAAGACAATGCGGTCCCATTCGGGATACGAATCTAAAAGCGGACTTGAGCTTCCACAGCAAACCAATTCTACCGATGGATCAATCCACTTCATAATTTTAGCAGCTTCACGAGCTTTTTCACCGTAGGCTGCCGCTGAAAGAGCTCCCGTCTGCCAAGGCCCATCCATTTCATTCCCCAGGCACCACGTTTTTATAGCATGCGGTTCTTTATGTCCATTTTTTCGACGTAAATCACTCCAATATGTTCCGGCAGGATGATTGCAATATTCCATCATATAACCGGCATCCTGTGGTGTTCCTGTACCTAAATTGACCGCAGCCATAACTTGTGTATTGGCTTTTTTACACCAATCAACAAATTCATCAATACCAATTTGATTTGGCTCAACGGAGAGCCACGCGTAATCAAGACGTTTTGGTCTTGTATCTACGGGACCAATTCCATCGGTCCAACGATAACCAGACACGAAGTTGCCGCCAGGATAACGGACAATTGGTACGGAAAGTTCCCGAACTAGCTCTAAGACATCTTGTCTAAACCCCTGTTCATCAGCACGAGAATGGGATGGTTCATAAATACCAGAATAGACCGCCCGTCCTAAATGTTCAATAAAAGATCCATATAATTTCGGATCAATATCTGCGATAGTATAAGCTTTATCAATTTGACATGTTGCGTGCTTCATTACCAATCCCTCCAATAGTTATAATTAGCCTTTCACTCCACCAACTGTAAGTCCTGAAATAAATGCTTTTTGATTTAAAATAAACAAGATAATAATTGGTATAACTGACATCACTGCACCAGGAAACAAAATATCATAATTGTTGCCATAAGGAGTAATCAATGATTGCAAGCCAATCGGCAAAGTCAGCATGTCATTCGAACGGAGTACAATCAGCGGCCAGACAAAATTGTTCCAGCTAAACATTGCCTGTAAAATCCCCATAGCACCAAAAGCTGGTTTCATCAGCGGCAGCATTATTTGGAAGAAGATTTTAAATTCCCCACAGCCGTCGATTCGCCCAGCATCTAAAAGTTCGCGCGGCAAGGACTGGGCATACTGCCGAAAAAAGAAGATGGACATCGGTGCCACAACAAACGGCAGGATGACACCTAGATAAGTATCAATCAAATCCGTACTAATTGATAATTCATACAGCGGTAAGATCAATATTTCTACGGGGATCATCATAACCACTAAGACAATAATAAAAACTGCATTTTTTCCCTTAAAATTATACATCGCCAAACCATAGCCAACCATAGATGTCAATAAAAGCGATAACAGCGTATGAACCACTGTAATAACTACACTATTAAAATACCAAGAAAGATAAATTCCTTCCTTGCCATCCAGTAAAAGCGCATAATTATCAAAGTTCAATGCCGAAAAATCGATATTGAGGGAAATTCCCTGGCGTATCATTTCCACTCCAGGGCGTAAGGACGAAATGACCAAGAAGAAAAAAGGTGCCAAACAAAATACTGCAAAAATCAATAAAATAACAAATACCAAGACATTGGTTATCTTTGGACCCATATTAGTCAACCTCCTTTTTAAAGAAACCATTCAGCCATAATTGAATAATGTTTAAGACCATTACTAGGACAAATAAACCAACACCAATCGCTGAACCCAATCCCAGATTATTATTATTAAACCCTTCTTGATAAAGGTACGTAACAATCGTTGTGCCAATTTCACCAGGAGAACGCGCACTGCTAAATAAGGCAAAGGATTCAGCAAACATAGAATATCCACCATAAACACTAATGGTCAGCACATATACAATCACAGGTTTCAAACCGGGAATCGTTATGTGTAAAAACTTTTCCCAAGCATTGGCCCCATCAATCGAGGCAGCTTCATATAGTTCATCAGGAATACTTTGCAGTCCTGATAAAAAGTAAATCACATTGACACCAAGCCAGCGCCACGTACATAACAAAACCATGACAAACATCGCTGTATTCGGATTTTGGAGCCATACTGTAGAACTTATACCAACCACACGAAGCATTGAATTGATCAACGTCGTATCCTGTTCACCAAAGGCAAGACGAAAGAAAAGTCCGGCTACGATAACCGAGGTGAGTGCTGGCATAAAAAAAGCGGATCGAAAAAAATTGCGACATGGCAGCGTTTTTTTATTTAAGCATACCGCAAATAACAAAGGCAGCGGAATCAAAACAAGCAAGGTCCAAAACGTGTATTTTGTTGTAATCCAAATAGCATTAAAAAAATGCGGATTTAATAAATTCGTATAGTTTTGCCAGCCAATAAAAGTCACATCGCCCGGTCCATCAATTCTCTCAAAACTCATAATAACGGTAGAAATAATCGGATAAAGGAAAAAAATCAAAAAAGAAATAACAAAGGGTAACACAAAAAGATACGGCGCCGCTGTCTGTGAGAAAAATAAATCGCCCCAATGTTTTTTCTTCTGTTTTTCTATACGGTCTGTTCTTGCAATGGGTTCTAACACATAAAAAACCTCCTCGTCCGCTGTGAAAAGCTTGGATAAAATGATAAGACCCAGCATGCCATAGCCGAGTCCGCCCACTCTTATTCATAACAAAACCATTCTTTGCTTTATTGTGCTTGAAGATCTTCTCCAGCTGCTTTTAAAGCTTCTTCCGGTGTTTGACTTTGTTCCTTAAGCACTCTAAAGCAAACATTCTTTTGCAATAAAGAAATAGCCGCTGGATATTTAGCCCCAACATTTAGTGGACCGATATCAGCTACGACAGATTGCAATGTACTAAAGATATCTGTACCAAAATAATCCGTATATTTATTTGGTGCTGACATGGCTGGATCAGACCAAGCATCTTTTCTTATTGGATCAAACCCTAATAAAGTCCATGTTTTGATACTGCCTTCTTTTGATAATTTTGCTTCAGCTAAAAATTGTTTAACCAATTCTATATGTTTGCTCTGTGTTGTAATGACAGTTGCTGTGCCACCCATACCCACTGATTTTCGCCCACCAGCAAAAACCGGCATCGGGCGAATGACAATCTTACCTTTTAGGTCAGGCATATATTGTACAAAGCGTCCCATATACCACATTGGCATCCAAACTGAAGCTGCATTCCCTTTATTCATCCAAGCCCAGTATTCTTCAGAATGATGATACCCCCCTGGAGCTGGTACAGCAATTTTATCTTTATATAGCATATCCTTCAACATTTGCAGAGTTTTAATATTTGTCGCATTGTCAAAGCTTGAATTTCCGTCTTTATCTAAAACATCAGACCCTTGCATATTCATCAATGGATAGACAGACCAGTGTTCTGTCGTTTCAATTGTTGTCATTGGTTTACCAGTTTTGGCAACGACTTGTTTCCCGGCAGCAATATAATCATCCCAAGTAATAATTTTATTGATATCCACACCAGCCTGATCTAATATTTCTTTATTGTAATACATAACTTCGGCACCAACATGATAATCAATACCATAATATTTACCATCTTTAGCGTAATTTTCCATTCTACCCATGATCAAATTATCTTTGACCGGATCAACGATATCATTCAATTCTACCAAACCTGGTTTACTGCCCTTGATATAATTTGCAAATTTCCCTATTTCAATATCGGCCAAATCCGGTGCTCCGGTCCCAGACTGCAAAGCAATCAATAATTTATTATGCTGTTCATCATACGGATATACGTCTGTTTTTAAAATTATTTTTTTATCTGGATGTTTTTCATTCCAGGTACTAACTGCATCGTCCATAAACCCTTTGTGTAATTCTTGAAATGTCCAAAAATTAAGTACGGTTGCATCGCCATCGCCCGACGCTTGTGCGGTCTCTTTCTTTTGACCACAACCCGCGGCAGCCACCGCTAACAAAACGACTATTGAAAGTACATAAACCCAACTTTTTTTCATGAATACTTCTCCTCTCGTTTTTTAAGATTGATTACAATTTTCAAATATATAGTATGTAACATTACCTTATACTATATAGTGTACCAAACATTTATATTTTTTAAGCTCAACATTTTTTACATTTTATTTAAATTTTCTGTTTTTTCTATAGATTCTATTATTTCGTATTAATTAAAAAAATTCATCAAAAATACAGGAAGCGACGGCTCCATGGATACATTTAAATCCAGCTCCGTTACTTCCTGTATTTCCTATCTTATTCTGTAAAAAAACTATTTTCGCGCACGAAGTACCCGACCTGGTTTCTTACCGGTAAATACACCTTGATAAACAACTGGCACACCGTTGACTAAAATATATTCCATACCTTCCGGCTTATTATCCGGGCAGCCTCTATCCGGGAAAACAGCCGTGTCTTTAATCGTATTTAAGTTGAAAATCGTCAAATCTGCATCCATGCCAACTTCGATCTGCCCTTTTTTGTCCAAATGAAACGTTTGAGCTGGCAGCAGCGTGGCTTTATAAATGGCTGCCTCAAGCGTCAAATCATGCCGTTCTCGTACCATTTCTTTAATATATTTAGGAAATGATCCCGCAATTTGCGGATGACCTTCGCCTGGCAGATATTGACCTATATCCGTGGATGGCATGGCATACTCTGGTTTTAAAGCAGCATAAATTTGCTTTGCATCATTTGGCACGCAACAAATGACTGAATCATTTGGATATTTTTGACGCATCAGGCGGTATAACTCCAAATTTAAGTGCTGTCCTTTATAGGGACCGCTCGCTGCAATCATATCTGAAAAACGTATTTCATTATCATTGATGGTCTGTTCATCAAATGTAGCTGTACCAATAAATGTGAGCCAATCCATATACATTCCACTGTCAATTTTAATATTGAGTCCATCGCGTATTGCTTTTTCGATAATCTCTAAAGCATCTACTGTAATGCCTGAACCATACTGGTAAACAAAATGAGAAAATAGCAATTTGACTCCTGTTCGTTTGGCAATCGACAACACTTCAAATAAAGAATATAAATCATTTTGTGTAAATAAACGCGTGTGGATCGGCATCACACGATCAAATTCCGCACAAATAGTGGCAAGGGCTGTAATTTCCTCATAGGACGCCCCCGGTGAATAGTCGAGACCAAACGAAATACCACAAGCTCCAGCATCCAATGCAGCACGAGCCATATACTTCATTTTATCAAACTCGCAAGGCAGTGCCCGCCGATAAGGATTGGCAATTCCAGCCGCTTGACGCAAGGAAAAAGAATGTCCCACCAGTTCACCTTGATTAATATAAAAACCAGCTTTTTCCTGGCAATTAAAAAAATCATCAAAATCAATTGGACTTAAGCCGCAATTACCGCCAATGCTTGTTGTAATCCCTTGGCAGGCAGATAATTCACCACTATAAAGATACCCATCAACATGTCCATGCACATCAATAAATCCCGGACTTACAATCAAGCCTTGTGCATCAATGACGATGGAAGCTGTCAAATCATCTCCTGTAATACAGACAATTTCACCATCTTTAATTCCAATATTCACAATTCGTTTTGTCTGTTTTTTTGTGTCAATAACCAAACCTTTGCAGATTGCAACATCAAGCATTTCCCCACCTGATCTCCCTACATCAATATAAAATTTCTTTAAATATTACCAGAGTAATCGCCACCGATTACTCCGCTTTTTTGATCAAGTGACTGCTGTTTCCAGAGCCGCAGCCAACGAAAAAGTTCATTACGCCCGAGTGGCTTCGGCATAATTATATTCTTCGTAACCGTAATCTTTTCCGCCAAGCCGGTAAAAAACAAAGCCGCCTTACTGTCTGACTGTGAAACAAAGATCGTCTCACCCGCCAATTCACTATGTTCGAGCCGCTGATAGTAATCCAAATAATCTAAGATAGTCAACTGCGTCGTCACTGCATAAGCATCCAACTGTGACCTGGTTGGATAACGATCTGCATAATTCACCAGCATTTGAATGGAAATTGGTGCACTGCGTCTTGCTTTTACAATCCCAGCAATAATACTGTTTGCCGTAACAAACGATGTGACCGAGCCATCGGTTACTACAATACAAGTATCCATGATTCCATCGCGCATTGGCAGTATATAACCTGTACACGGAATATCACCAGCAATATCATAAATGATGTAGTCTAAATCCAAATCATCGGTAATCGCCTGCATCTCCATCATTTCATCAATAATTTGAATGCCTCGCGCCATACAACCGACCCCTGGTTCTAAACTCCCAAGTTCTAAACAATAAACTCCCGAAGCAGTTTTTATAATATAATCAGCCAGTTGAATCACATAATTTCTCCTGTATTCTTCCAGTGCTGGTACCGCATCTGTAAAACCACGGAGTAAAATCGTTGAGCTTAAACTGCTGTCATTACCGATTTGTAATACATGGTGTCCTGCCCGCACCAATGCTTCACTCAAATTCGACGCAATGATTGATTTTCCTACACCGCCTTTTCCCAAAAAGCAAATTTTCTTCGCTTCTTTCATAAAAACTGCCACCTTTGCTATGATCTTTTCTTTACTATAACATTCTATTATCGCACCGTCAATTAAAACATATATGTTTTATATGTAATATATGTTTTATCTCGTCACTTTATTTAAAAGGAAAAAGAAGCTGCTACCAGAAACCCTCTTAACTACAAAAGATAGTTTCTGCCAGCAGCTTCTTGATCTATTTATTTTTGTCCATAATATGAATTCGCACCATGTTTACGCAGATAATGTTTATCGAGCAGTGTCTGCTGCATCGGCAATAAAGAAGGGTTCAATGTCATCGCCTGATAAGCCATAAATGCAACCTCTTCCAAAACAACCGCTTTTTTTACAGCAGCGATTGGATCAGTACCCCAAGCAAACGGACCATGCGAATAAACAATCACACCTGGCACTTCCATCATACTGTGCTGCCCAAAGGTCTCGATGATTACTTTTCCGGTCTCTTTTTCATATTCCCCCTGAATTTCTTCATTCGTCATCGCTCTCGTACAAGGAATCGCTCCATAAAAATCATCGGCGTGCGTTGTCCCCAATGCTGGAATATCCATGCGTGCCTGCGCCCAGGATGTTGCATAACGCGAATGAGTATGGACAATTCCACCAATTTTTGCACAGGCTTTATACAGTTCAATATGAGTTGCTGTATCCGATGAGGGATTGAGTCGACCCTCGATATGATTTCCCTCCAAATCGACAACCACCATATCTTCGGCTTTCATTTTATTATAGTCAACACCAGAGGGCTTGATAACAATTAATTTTCGAGTTTGATCAATCGCTGAAACATTGCCCCAAGTAAAAGTTACCATTTTATATTCTGGCAGCATCATATTTGCTTCATAAACTTTTTGTTTAAGTTCTTCTAGCATCCAGCTTCACGCTTCTCTCTTATTTCAATTTCCAGACAAGATCTGCTATGAGTAAATCATGTTTGAATTGGCTAATCTCTGTTTTTTCGCCAATATGCACAAATTCAATATCCATTATTTCTGCCCAATCTCTCAGCTGTTCGGCTGTTACACTGTAGCTAATTACACTATGATGAGCACCGCCCGCTAAAATCCAGCTTTCTGCTGATGTTTCGAGATTAGGAAGTGGTTTCCACATAACTCTGGCCACTGGCAAATTCGGCATAGAAAGAATTGGTTTTACCGCCAGAACATCATTCACAATCAGACGCATCCTACCGCCCATATCAATCAAGGTAGCAGTAATAGCTGAACCTGCTTTACCTTCAAAAACAAGTCGTGCCGGAGCATCTTTGCCACCGATGCCCAAATCATGTACTTCAATCCTTGGTTTATCAGCGGCCACGCTTGGGCAAACTTCAAGCATATGTGCCCCTAAAATAAGGCTTTCACCATGATCTGCATAATGATACGTATAATCTTCCATAAGAGCCGTGCCCTTATCATCACCTTGTGCCATGATTTTCATAACACTTGCCAAAGCGGCAATTTTCCAGTCACCTTCCGGTCCAAACCCATACCCGGCGGCCGTTAGATCTTGTGTAGCAAGTCCCGGCAGCTGATCCATTCCAAACAAATCTTCAAAATTATTAACAAAAGCATCAAAGCCGCCTGCTTCGAGGAACGTTTTTATCCCAATTTCCATTTTTGCCTGATAGCGCACCGATGCAATATTATTTGTATGCATCGTATATTTCTGATCATATTCCTGCATGAGCGCATCAATTTGACTTTCCGTGACTTTATTAATATATTGTACCAAATCACCTACAGGATATGTATTGACAGCCCAGCCAAGCTTGATCTGTGCTTCTACTTTATCCCCTTCTGTCACTGCAACATCACGCATATTATCAGAGAAGCGTGCCACTTTTAGTTCACGACTGCCCATAACGCCTATAGCTGTGCGCATCCATCTGCCAATTTTTTCTTGAACGATTTCATCTTCCCAATAGCCCACAACGACTTTACGTGCCAATCGCATACGCGTACCGATAAAGCCATGTTCTCTATCACCATGCGCAGACTGATTCAAATTCATAAAATCCATATCAATCCCTTCATTGGGGATTTCTCGATTAAATTGAGTGTGCAAATGCAGATATGGTTTTTGCAGTTTTCCTAAACCACGTATCCACATTTTAGATGGCGAAAACGTATGCATCCATGTGATAATACCCGCACAATTTTTATCGTGGTTAGCATCTTCAATCACCTGTTCAATGGCATCCGAAGTTGTCGCTACCAGCTTAAAGGCAATGCGTGCTGGTATTTTTGCTGATTCATTTAACTTTGTCACAATCGTTTCCGAGTGACTGCCTACCAAACGTAAAGTTTCTTCACCATACAAGTGTTGACTGCCTGTAATAAACCAAAATTCTGCTTTTTTTAAACATTTCATAAAAATCTACCTCCTATTATTCTGATAATAAAATGTAAAATATCATTTCTAGTAAAACCTATCTCTTCTTTGCTTTAATTACGTCTTTTTTTATCTTTTTAAGACGTTTCATCGCATTATTATCACCACGACCAAAATAATCATGTAAGATATCATATTCTGCATAAAGTTTATCATACACGGCAGCATTTGCCTGATTTGGAATATAGACAGCATCGCGAAGTTTCCCCATGTCACGCGTTGCCTGGAATATATCGTCATACCCACCACGTGTTTTACCTGCAGCTACCGCGCCAAAAATTGCCGAGCCCAACGCTGGTCCCTGTTTTGAACCTGCAATTCTAACTGGCAGGTTAATGACGTCTGCATAAATCTGCATCGCCATAGCATTTTTTTGTGAAATCCCGCCTGATGCATAAAATTCTTGAATTGGCACCCCGCTCTGTATAAAGGTTTCAATAATTTTCCGTGTTCCATAAGCCGTTGCTTCAATCAAAGCACGATACATTTCTTCCGGTTTCGTCTGTAAGGTCATTCCGAGCATAAGTCCTGTCAGATCCACATCTACCAAAACAGAACGATTACCGTTCCACCAATCAAGTGCGACAAGTCCCGATTCACCAGCGTCCAGCAAGGCTGCTTTATCCGTTAAATATTCATGAATGTTTTTACGTTCTTTTTGGGCTGCCGCTTCGTATTCGCTTGAAACACAATTTTTAACAAACCAGTCAAAATGATCTCCCACACAAGATTGTCCTGCTTCATAACCAAAAAATCCCGGTAATATTCCATCTTCTACAACGCCGCACATTCCAGGAACGATTTTTTCTTCATCTCCCAAAAGCACATGGCAAGTAGAAGTTCCCATAATACCAAGTATTTTCCCTGTGCCTTCTATCTTCACAGCAGGAATCGTTACGTGAGCATCGACATTGCCGACAGCTACCGCCGTTCCCGGATTAAGTCCTGTAAGCCTAGCTATTTCTACTGTAATTTCACCAGCTTTTTTACCAAGCGGCGTAACTGGACAGCGCAACTTTGTTGCAGTGAGATCTTCTAAACGAGGATCAAGTGCTTTAAAAAAAGCAGAAGATGGATATCCATCTTTTTTATTCCACATCGCTTTATATCCAGCTGTACAGGAATTACGAGACTGCACACCGGTCATTTGCCAAATAATCCAATCGGCAGCTTCAACAAAGTAATCCATCGCCGCATATATTTCTGGTGCTTCATCAAGTATTTGCCAAATTTTAGGTATTTCCCATTCAGATGAGATTTTACCACCATACCGATTCAGCCAGGACTCGCCCATTTTAGCCGCAATCTCATTGAGTTGATTCGCTTTATCCTGCGCTGCATGATGTTTCCACAGTTTCACGTAAGCATGCGGCTGGTTGCGATATTCATCGAGAAAGCAAAGTGGTGTTCCATCTGCTTTAACAGGTAAAACCGTACAAGCAGTAAAATCAGTACCGATTCCAATAATATCATCTGGTGATACACCTGTTTTTTTAATCAATTCCGGAATCGTATGCGACAATACATCAATATAATCTTGCGGATCCTGCAAGGCCCAATCCACTCCAAGCTTGGTTCCATCCGGTAGCTGTTTATCCATCACTGCATGAGGATAATCTAAAATACAGCTTTCTAATTCTTTGCCTGTACCTATTTCCACTAAAACTGACCTGCCAGAAAGTGTCCCAAAGTCCACACCGATTGAATATTTTGGCATGTATACCCCTCCTAAAAATTTATGATTCAACCTGCTCCTAAATATATGCCCAAATCAAATGACCCAGTCACTATATTATTGAATTTTCTAATTTTTAAGAACATTCAATAATATAGTGACACCTTGCAACTACGGCTATTATTCACTCCTCCAGTTCTGCTTAAGTTTATCAAAACCGTATGTTTTAATTTATAAATCATACAACTAATCTTATTTATCATACAAGTTCTATTGTTAGTATACTATTTAAAATAAAATTTTTCAATATTATTTTATTAAAATTTTAGAATTATCAATTTATTTAATTATCTCTATCTCACACTGCTATAAATAGAAAGCAAAAAGACTCCGTACGCAATTATTGTTCGCGGACGGAATCTCTTTCAATGAGTTCAGGTTTAAACTTTACAGTCATTTCAACTTGTTCTTTATGGATAATTTTCATAAGATTTTCAGCCGCCACTCGACCTAGTTCTTCTTTTGGATGCGCAAAGGTAGTCAGACCAACCGATCCCAATGTTGCCAAATTGGAATTATCAAATGAAATAACAGATATATCTTCCGGGACTGATTTGCCGTTTCGTGCTAACAAATCCATCACCCGTAAGGCAATTTGATCATTATAACAAATCACTGCACTGCAGCCATCAAGACGTTTCAAAATACGCTGCTCAAAATTTACAACTACATCACTGTCTAAATCTTCCGTTGTAAACCAGACGATACTGTCTTCTTGCAGCAACACTTTATTTTTTTTCAATTCACCAGCACAACCAGCGTAACGAAGGTGTCCTTGAATATCATCCGCTTTAAATATGCCCGCTACGCGTACATGATTCTTCTCCATCAAGTAATCTACCGCCGCTTTCCCGCAGGCATAGTCATCCATAGCCACATAGGGAAAGCTCAGACCTTGATAACAAGCATGGATAAATACACACGGAATTCCCTGTCGTTTAATCTGCTTATAAAGTTCCGCATTCAAGTTTGGTAAACCACTTTTTGTCGGTTCAACAATAAGTCCATCGACACCTTTTTCGAGCATAGCTTCCAGAATTTTCATTTCGTTTTCCACTTTGTTATAAGTAATCGCTAATTGCATCGAATAGTTATGGTTTGTAAGAACCTGATCAATGCCTCGTATAACACGCGGAAATAGATAATCATCTAGATATGTTGTAATAACACCAATATTCATTGTAACAACCCGTTGCACAATTCTAGTTGATGTCACATACGTGCCACTGCCGCGCCGTCTTTCCAAAATACCATCATTTTCTAAAATACTTGTTGCCTGCCGCACCGTTTGACGGCTCAAAGAAAAAGCTATACTAAGTTCATTTTCAGATTGAAGTCGATCCCCTACCATGAGAGCTTCTTCAGCAATCTGCTGTTTGATCCAATTAACAATTTTCAAATATTTCGGCTCACTTTTTTGCACTGCCATACAAATCACTCCATTAGTTTTCCGACTCTTTCTTTTTTTATAAAATCACAAAATTTTACATTAAAGTTGTTCTTATATTCAACTTTAGCATAGACAAGACTTCATTGCAATATAAATCATACATATAAGATTAATTTGTATGGTTTATCCGAGTTTGGAAAAAATGATATTCTTCAATCGTTATATTTTTTAACTGCTTTAATATCGCCTACAAAAAAAGACCGCTCCCTATGATAATCTATTCTTTGTTGAACAGATATATATTCAGGAACGGTCTTTGCCTAGGCATAACTATCGAGCATTATGTACAATTAGTCTGTAAACAAAGCAGTCGATAAATATCTTTCACCTGTATCTGGTAAAAGCGCCACAATCGTTTTTCCTTCATTTTCCGGACGTTTGGCAAGCTCTACGGCTGCGGCAAAAGCTGCACCACAGGAAATACCAACGAGCACACCTTCTGAATGACAGAAATCACGAGCAAATTTAAATGCCACTTCATTGTCAATCGTTATAATCTCATCGTAAATCTTAGTATTCAATGTATCCGGTACAAAACCTGCACCAATGCCCTGTATTTTATGTGGACCAGCGACCCCTTTTGACAATACTGGTGATGTTGCCGGTTCAACTGCAACAATTTTGATAGCTGGGTTTTGCGATTTCAAATATTCCCCAACACCAGTCAATGTTCCACCAGTACCAACACCAGCGACAAAAATATCTACTTTTCCGTCCGTATCCTGCCAAATTTCAGGACCTGTAGTCGCTTTATGAGCGGCTGGATTCGCCTGATTCGTGAATTGCGATGGAATATAGGAGTGCGGCGTTTCTTTCGCCAGTTCTTCCGCTTTTGCAATTGCACCCTTCATACCTTTTGCGCCATCAGTCAATACAATCTGAGCACCATATGCTTTAAGAAGATTTCTTCTTTCAATACTCATTGTTTCCGGCATTGTAAGAATCGCTTTATAACCACGAGCTGCTGCTACGCTTGCTAAACCAATACCGGTGTTACCACTTGTTGGTTCAATAATGATGGAATCTTTATTGATGAGACCTTTTTCTTCCGCTTCATCAATCATTGCTTTTGCGATACGATCTTTTACACTGCCCGCAGGGTTAAAATATTCTAATTTAACCAAGATTGTTGCTTTAAGATCATTTTTTTCACTGTAATTTTTTGCTTTTAATAAAGGCGTACCTCCGATAAGGTCTGTGATACTTTCATAAATTTTTGCCATGTTGAATCCCTCCGCATATTATTTTTATCTCGACTACTAAATTCGAAACGCAAATGTTTCGCTCGAATCACTTCGTAAAACATATATGATTAATATGTTTGTATTGTATACCTCTTTGCTGATCCTGTCAATACTTTTTCTGAAAAATGTCAATAACATACTCTTCAACTATGTTATTGACATTGTGCTTCAATTTATATTATAATGAAAAACATATAGTATTAGTATGAAATGAGTGATTATTAATGAAAATTTCTGCAAAAGGGCGCTATGGTCTTGCAGCCATGTCACATATGGCGCAAAATCATCAAACAGGCAGCCCAATTACCATTATTAGCATTGCTGAAAAGCTTGGTATTTCGAAGATTTATCTTGAACAAGTTTTTTCGCTACTCAAAAGATCAGGTCTGGTCAATTCGATAAAAGGGGCTCAAGGCGGCTATCAACTAGCTTTAGCTCCAAACAAAATCACCGTATATGCAATCTTGGCCGCCATCGAAATCGCATTGGTTGAAACAACCGAAAACACGGTCAAAGAACAAGCTCCATCGCTTGATGCAGCTCTTCGCATCACTGTATTCGATGTAATTGACCGCAATCTTTCTGAAACATTAAAGCAAATATCATTAAACGACATTATCAACGAAGCGGAAAAACAAAAACCAATCGATGATTTTATGTATTTTATTTAAAAAGGAATGAAGCAAATGAAAAAAGATACACTCTGCATTCATGCAGCAGCCATTGAAAACAACCCGACCCGAGCAATCAGTATGCCCATTTATCAATCGGCAACGTTTGTTCATCCCGGGGTTGGTCAGACTGCTGGTTATGATTATTCACGCCTGCAAAACCCAACCCGCGAGCACTTAGAAAAAACGGTAGCCCAGCTTGAACACGGTTTGGATGCAATGGCATTTTCCACAGGTATGGCAGCGCTTACTATGCTGATGGAAATTTTCACCCCAGGGGATCATATCATCGCCTCAAATGATTTATACGGTGGCTCACATCGCCTGTTCGATCATATCTCCACAAAAAATGGACTTTCTTTTACTTCAATTGATACGGCCGATCTAGCTCAGATTGAACAAAATATCAAAGCCAACACAAAAGCAATCTATATTGAAACACCAACCAATCCGATGATGCAGGTTACCGATATCAAAGCTGTTTGCAAAATCGCTAAAACACATAAGTTACTTGTCATCGTCGACAACACCTTTCTTACACCTTATTTCCAGCAGCCACTCAGCCTTGGTGCTGATGTTGTTTTGCACAGCGGAACGAAATATTTAGGTGGACACAATGATACACTGGCTGGTTTTCTCGTCGTGAATGACGCTGAATTATCCGCAAAATTGCGTTTCATCTATAAAACAGTTGGCTCTTGTTTAGGCCCCTTCGACAGCTGGCTTTTATTGCGAGGCATAAAAACATTAGCAATTCGCATGGAAAAGCAACAAGAAAGCGCTATGAAAATTGCAAATTGGTTGAAAAAGCAGCCTAAGATAAAAGAAGTATATTATGTCGGTTTGCCAGAACATCCCGCTTATGAAATTTCGACCAGACAAGCTTCGGGCTATGGTGGCATGATCTCATTTACCGTTGATCAAGAAAAAACTGCCTGTCAGATATTAGAGCATATTAAAATCATTCAATTTGCCGAAAGCCTCGGTGGAGTGGAAACACTTATGACCTATCCGATGATGCAAACTCATGCCGACCTGCCGCAAGCCGAACGAGAAGCCAAAGGGATCAATGAATGTCTCTTAAGGTTATCGGTCGGTATCGAAAATGCAGATGATCTCATTGCAGATCTCGAAGCAGCCTTTATTTAGTTTCAGGAGGACTACATATGAAATATAATTTTGATGAGATTATCGATCGAAAAAATACGAATTCTTTAAAATACGACTTTGCTGTAGAACGTGGCAAACCCTCGAATGTTCTGCCCCTGTGGGTAGCCGATATGGATGTGATGGCTGCCCCTGAAATCATTGCCGCCATCACTGCCGGCTGTCAACACGGTATCTTTGGATACTCCGATGTCAAACGCGATTATTTTCTAACGATCGCTAAATGGCTGGATGAATCTTTCAACTGGAAAGTTCAAGAAGACTGGATGGTTAAAGCACCCGGGGTTGTTTTTTCCATGGCCATGGCTATTCGAGCCTTCACAAAACCGGGTGACAGTATACTCATTCAAAGACCCGTCTATTACCCCTTTTCACTGATCATTGAAGATAATGATCGGCGCCTCGTGAACTCTCCACTTGTTTATAAAAATTTCCATTATGAAATGGACTACACGGATTTCGAAGAAAAAATTATTCAAAACAAGGTAAAACTCTTTATTCTCTGCAGTCCGCACAATCCCGTCGGCAGAGTCTGGACGAAAGAGGAGCTCATTCGCATCGGTGATATCTGCATAAAACATGATGTCTTAATTATAGCTGATGAAATACATCATGAATTTGTTTATAGCGGACATAAGCACCATGTATTTGCTGATTTAAAACCCGAGTACTTAAATCGTACCATCACCTGTACAGCGCCGAGTAAAACATTCAATCTCGCCGGGTTACAAATCTCACACATTTTTATTGCTGACCAAACTTTACGGAAAAAATTCCAAAAAGAGATTGATAAAACTGGCTATTGTGAGCTAAATTCATTAGGTTTGATTGCGGCAAAAGCTGCTTACGAATATGGTCGGGATTGGCTGAACCAACTAAAAGTATATCTTGCAGAAAATCTCCGTCTTAGTCGAGACTTTATTGAAAAAGAACTACCGGGTGTTCGACTCATCGAACCGGAAGGCACGTATTTGATTTGGCTTGATTTTTCTGCACTGGGTTTGACAGCGAAAGAGTTAGATCAGAAAATTATCCACAAAGCTGGTTTGTGGCTCGATCGTGGTCCGATGTTCGGTCCTGAAGGCGCAAATTTCCAAAGAATTAATATTGCCTGTCCCCGCGCAACACTCAAACAGGCTTTACAAAAACTAAAAAACATACTTTAATGCACGTTGAATCTTGAATCCCATATAAACAATCTGTTCTCTAGTTGTGTGACATCTTGCCAAATTTGTCTTAACAAATTTGCTTTTTTGGTGTATAATAATTGTATAGCAAGGTGTTCCGCAATTTTGATGGAGGTATTTTGTATGTTGATCGATAATGTCCATGTTACTATCGAAGACGGTCAACTGGAAAAAAGTGAAATTCAATATTATATAGGAAAAATCAAGAAACATTCCAAAGGCAAGGAGCTTAAAAGCATAGATTTTAAGCTTACTGACGATTATGTGGATCTTAGATATGCATTTCACTCTATTCCATTTGAACGAATTCGTCGCGTAAATATCACAACATTTAATTCAAATCGTTGTGTCGTTTAAAAACAATTTTTGTTTTTACTGACACGTGATTTTTTGTTCTTAAAAATTGAATAAAATAAGCAGGGCATAAAATCCAAATGGATTTTATGCCCTGCTTTATTTTATAGGCTTGATCATTATTTTATTCTAATGTAATTGCCGCTTTATCTTCCGTCTTAGCTCTCAGCAGTTCTTTCACACAATGAAAAGCAACCGATATTGCTAAGGTCATAAGAGCTAAGGCTAGAATAAGCTGCAATCCATCAATCATAAAGACAAAACCACCGCTGACAAACAACTTATTATAAATGCCATAAACGGCTTGCAGTAGCGCCGTGAAAGTAACCAGAAACATAACCGTCATTGGCACATAAAGCATCCAGCCTTGACGCCCTGTGGTTTTTAAAAATACGGCCAAGCCAATCAGTACTAATGCACATAATAACTGATTCGCTGCGCCAAACAGTGGCCAAATATTCATATACCCACCTAAACATAATAAATATCCACAAAACAAGGTGATAACAGTGGCAAAATATTTATTCGTACAAATACGCTGCACCCACGTGGCTTCCCCTTGTGTTTCACTCATAAAAAGTTCTTGGAAAGACATCCGCCCGATGCGAGCAACGGAATCAAGCGACGTCATGGCCAACGCTGATACGCACATCGTCATAATGCAACTCGCAATGCCGATTGGCAGTCCAAACATCGATAAAAAACCAGCTACTGCATTGGAAAAAATCTGAAATGGTGTTCCTTCTGGCAATACGCCATTGGTTGCTGCCGAACAAACTACAACTAAAGCAACAATTCCCAGCAAACATTCTACGAGCATCGCACCATAACCCACAAACAACATATCTTTTTCATTACGAATCGTTTTAGAAGAAGTACCGGATGAAACCAAACTATGAAAGCCCGACACCGCACCACAAGCAATCGTAATGAAAAGCATAGGGAACAGCATTTTCCCATTCACTTCAAAACCAACAAATGCTGGCATCTGGAGCGTTGGATTGGCTACAATCACCCCAACAACCGCTCCCGCAATCATGCCCAGCAACAAAAAAGAACTAAGATAATCACGAGGCTGCATCAAAAGCCACATTGGCATAACCGATGCCGCAAAAATATAAGCAAAAACCACATACAGCCAAACTGTTTTATCAAAATACAATGGATAGGCAATACCAGCTGCGAGCATCACAAGAATCAAAATAATACCAACAACAAATTCAATTTTTTCTGATGGTTTAAATCGTTTAATAAAGAGGCCAAATAAAATGGCCACAAAAATATATAACATTGAAATGGATGCAGCGGCAGCATTTGGCGTAGCCAGCGAACCATCTTTGCCAAAACCATTAAATGTATTGGCTACAATATCTGCAAAAGCAGCAATAACCAGTAGTGTAAAGAGCCATGAAAACAATAAAAATAATTGTTTTCCCGTTTTGCCAATATATTTTTCAATGAGAACCCCCATTGATTTCCCATCATTTTTCACAGAAGCATACAAGGCTGTAAAATCTTGTACCGCACCAAAAAAGATCCCACCAACTAAAATCCATAACAATGCCGGCAGCCAGCCAAACATTGCAGCAATAATCGGTCCGGTCACCGGCCCTGCACCCGCAATCGAAGAGAATTGATGCGTAAACACCGTAATTTTCGAAGCTGGTATATAATCCTGCCCATCCTCAAATTTATAAGCAGGTGTTTTCGCCTGCGGATCAATGCCCCATATTTTAACGAGCCATCTGCCATAACTGATATAGGCCGCAGTTAGTATAACGATACCAATCCCTACAATGGTTAATCCATTCATAATAAGTCCCTCATTTCTTTCTATAATAATAGAATAACGTCTGCAAATAAATGCAAAAAAAACCTTCCTCTCCACAAATTCTATGAAGACGAAGGTGACTCCGTGTTACCACTCCAATTGCTGCTTTAGCAGCCACTCAGAACAGTTTTAGCCTAACTAAAAACTGTTTCCCATTAACGGTGGAAAACCGATACAGACTGATTCTATATTTCAGGCAAGATTTGACAGGTGATAAAGTTATGATTGTTTATGTCATTCTCCCAGCAACAAATGGCTCTCTGTTGAAAACATATCGAAACTCCATGTCCTGATTATCTGTATTATTCTATTCTATTGAATGATAATATATCATTCAATAGGTGATTTGTCAATATTTTTATGTAAACATGTAAATCATTTAGATAAAATTAACCTATTAATGTTATTTTTTTAAATGAAAAAGTCGAAATCTAATAAAAGATTTCGACTTTTTCGCCTTGCCAAAAGAGGGTATCATGAAAAATTTATTGTTTAGCCGCCTCAATCGAACTTTTCGATGAAAGCTTGCTTTTACGTTCTGTAATCAAAGCTTGCATAATAATAAAAATACAGAGCAATGCTCCCACAACAATTTTTGTCCACCAGGCAGACAAAGTGCCCTGAAATGTAATAAAGGTAAGAATAACGCCTTGAATGAGTACCCCAAATAAAGTTCCTGGAATGAAACCAACTCCGCCAGTAAGCAATGTCCCTCCAATTACCGAAGAAGCAATCGCATCCATTTCCATGCCTAATCCATGCAGAGTGTACCCAGATAACATGATCCAGGAATATACGACACCACCCAAAGCCGCACAAAAACCACTAATAACATAGACCATGATTCTCGTTTTAAATACAGGCAGTCCCATAAGCGATGCCGATGCTGCATTCCCGCCCAAAGCAAAGATTGTCCGACCAAATTTTGTATATTTTAAGACAATCGCCGCAATGAACAGCGAAAGTAAAGCCACTACAGCACCAATCGATATAAATCCCAAGCCAAAGATATCGATACGTTCGCTGGCAATCGACACATAAAAATCATTGGTTATACTGATCGTTTCCCTGGAGATAACCGCCGTAAGCCCCCTACAAAAGAACATTCCTGCCAGAGTCACGATAAACGGCTGCATATTGAAGGCTGTAATCAAATACCCCTGCACACCGCCAATAAAAATTCCTAAAAGAAGTACTGCAAGCACCGCAACTGGTACAGGCACCCCTGTATTTTGCAAAAGAGATGCCAAAATCATACAGGAAAGCGCTACAACTGCACCAACCGATAAATCAATGCCACCTGTTAAAAGCGTAAACGTAATCCCGATTGTCACAATAATCAAGGCTGCATTATCAATAAAGAGATTAAAAAATACTTGTGGTCGCATAAACCCTTTGTAAGTCATGATACCAACAGCATATAGAACCAGAAACAAGATCACGGTTACAAAAAACGAAAAATATTGTGATGAAATCGCTTCATTGAGCAATTTTCTCAATTTTGAGTTCATGCTTTGTTCACCGCCTTTTCATCCATCAGAAAGTTTTTTTCTCCCTGCGGACCCACCTTATTGCGGGATTTCCAATTATTGAACATAATCCTGAACTTACTTGACTGCATTAAGCAGAGAATAATAACGGCAACTGCTTTAATTACCGGTAATTGCTCTGAAGATACGCCAAGTGCATACATGGTAGTTGTAAGCGTCTGAATCGTAATGGCACCAATAACACTGCCGCCAATATTGAATTTACCACCACTAAGTAATGTACCGCCTAACGCTACAGCCAATATAGCATCCATTTCCATATTTAGTCCCGCATTATTAGCATCAGCAGCTCGAATCAAAGAACTTTCAATCAGCCCTGACACTCCGGCACAAAAACCAGAAAATGCATAAACAAGAAAAATGACAAACGTTACATTAATACCTGTAAAGCGACTTGCTGTTGAATTAATCCCCACGGACTGAACAAATAGACCGATCGATGTTTTTTTTATGATGAACGTTACGAGTAAAATCATGGCAATGGCAATAAAAATTGTCGTTGGTAAAATATTGCCTGGAATACTGCTGCCTATATAGGCAAAAGGTTTATAGTATACCGTTATGATCTGACCTTCTGTAATAAGCTGGGCAATCCCACGCCCTGCCGTCATCAAAATCAATGTTGCAACAACCGGCTGAATTTTAAACTTCGCTACAAGTAGACCATTCCACACACCACATAAAACGCCTGCCAAAACAGCAGCCAGCATAGCTAGAATCATAGGGTATTCAGCGGTCCCGTCGCCACTTCCTCCTATCAACGTACAGCAAACTGCTGAGGATATAGCGATGACAGAACCAACCGATATATCAATCCCACTGGTCGCTATGACAAATGTCATGCCAAGTGACAGAATAATAAGGGATGACGATCGATTTAAAATATCAATAAGTCGTCCATATAGTCGACCATCATCGGTCATTTCAATCGTCAAAAAACCATCCACAAAAATAATATTGAAAATAAGTAATACCGCTAGTGCAAAAAGAGGTAAAAACAATGGACTGGCTGTTATTTTTTTGAGTGTTTCCATCAAGCATCCCCCCCGGCAATCGCCCGCATCACATTTTCCGAACTAATAGCGTCGCCTTCGATTTCAGCGACTTTATTACGATCACGCAAAACGATTAATTTAGAACAAGTACGGATCATTTCATCCATTTCACTAGAAATAAACACCACAGCCATGCCCTTCTGTTTTGCCAAAGTAACGGCCATTTTTTGTATCTCATTTTTAGTGCCGACATCGATCCCCCTCGTCGGTTCATCTAAAATCAAAAGTTCTGGATTCGTTGCCAGCCAACGAGCAATAATCGCTTTTTGCTGATTACCGCCACTCAGGTTTTTAATCAACTGTTCCCGATCAGAAACTTTTATATTCAAAAGTTTAATACAGTCATCAGCAATAATAATCTGCTCTTTCAGGGGAATATGATGAAATATACCATCTTTTGCCTGCAAAGCCAATATGATATTTTCCCGCACACTCAAATCTCCGATAACACCTTGTTGCTTGCGATCTTCTGGACAAAAAGCAATTTTTTGCTGCATGGCTTTCATTGGTTCATCCAAGCTCATTTTTATCCCGTTGACAACGATTTCCCCTGCCGTGATTTTGTTGATACCAAACAACAATTCTGCGGTTTCAGTCCGACCGGAACCCAAAAGTCCAGCAAATCCCATTACTTCACCTTTATGGATTTTCACATCCATATGATTGAGTTTTCCAATACAAGAAATGTTTTTGGCATCAAGGAAAACTTCTGCTGACGGTACACTTTTTTCTTCTGACTTATCAAAATCTTTCAAAGCTGACAAATCTTTGCCAATCATTTTAGCGATCAGTTCAACTCGCGGCAATTTTGCAACATCATACGTACCGACCAGTTCTCCATTGCGTAAAATTGTAATTTTTTCACACAGATCATAAATTTGTTCCAAAAAATGTGAAATAAAAATAATACCCATACCTTGTTTTTTTAGTCGGCGAATTACCGTAAAAAGCTTCTGTGTTTCCTGTTCATCAAGGCTTGATGTCGGTTCATCGAGAATTAGTATCTTGGCCGAAACATCAACCGACCGAGCAATGGCAATCATTTGCTGAATTGCCACTGAATAATGATCCAAGGTTTTTGTCACATCAATATCAACATTCAGTTTCTGTAAAAGTTCCTGCGCCCTTGTATTCATTTGCTTCCAGTCAATAAAACCATGTTTCGTCGGCTGGCGACCAATAAATATGTTTTCTGCAACTGTCAGATTCGCACAAAGATTGACTTCCTGGTATACCGTCGAGATACCCTCTTCTTGTGCTTCTTTTGGCGTTCGCGGCGCAATGGGTTTTCCTTCCATATAAATACTACCGCCATCGCGCGGGTAAACGCCTGTTAAAACTTTTATCAGTGTTGATTTTCCAGCACCATTTTCACCCATAATAGAATGAATTTCCCCAGATCGTAAAGTGAAGTCAACGCCGCTCAATGCTTTAACGCCAGGAAAAACTTTATCAATTTGTCGCATTTCTAAAAGCAGATCTCCCATGTTCCCACTTCTTTCTCCTGATGGCAGTTTTTAGATAAAAATAACCACACCCTAACCGAACAACCCGGTTACGGGTGTGGTTATAGCTTTAGATCAAAACCTTAATATTTTCTTTCTGGTAAAGTTTTAGCAGCTACATCCGCTGGGAAGATTCCTTCATCAACATATACGTTTTTAGGAACTTCTTCTTTATTTAAAATTTTCTTTGCTGTTTCCATAAGAAGATCCCCTTGGAGTGGATTACATTCTACAGTACAGTTTGCTTTACCATCGATCATTGCTTGGAACATACCTTTTACTGAGTCAATCGAAATAATTGTAATATCTTTGCCTGGTTTGAGACCAGCTGCTTCAATGGCCTGAATTGCTCCAAGTGCCATATCATCATTATGAGCAAATAAGATATCAATTTTATCACGATCAGATTTCAAGAATGATTCCATAACCTCTTGACCTTTTTGGCGTGTAAATTCACCGGTTTGTGATGCCAAGATCGTATATTTCGCTGCATCAGGAGCTGCTGCCATAGCTTCTTTAAATCCATTCGCCCGACCAATCGCTACAGAAGAACCTACTGTGCCTTCAAGAACTACGATATTGAATTTATCACCACTGCGTGGTTGTTTATTTTCTTTTTTCATGTATTCATCAATCCAGTTAAATACTTTTTTACCTTCCGCAACCGAATCCGTACCAATTTTTGCTATATATAAGGATTCATCACTTAATTTCACATCTCTATCGACTACAATTACAGGAATATTAGCATCTTTTGCTTCTTTCAATACAGTATCCCAACCAGTTTCCACAATTGGCACAAAAGCAATAATATCAACGCCCTGGGCGATGAAAGAACGAATTGCTTTAATTTGATTTTCTTGCTTTTGCTGCGCATCAGAAAATTGTAAGTTAATACCCGCTGCTTTAGCTGCTGCTTTTATCGATTCTGTATGGGCCGTTCTCCATTCAGATTCAGCACCAATTTGTGAGAATCCCATTGTAATCTGTTTACCACCGGATGAGGCTGCTTTTGCGTCATCTTTTTTTGCCTGGTCACCGCCGCCACACCCCACAGCTAAGGCTAACAACGAAATTGCCAATAATAACGAAATGATTTTTTTCATTTTCTCGACTCCTTTTTCTTGTTATTAAAGTATCCCCGCTTCATTTAGTAAAATTTGTTTCTTGCGCATCCTATATTTTTCCTACTCACCTCGAATTCTACAAAATATACATTTTGGAGTTATATACCAAAACCCCCTGAGTGCAAACAGATGAATTCCTGTAAATCCACCTGTAATCGTAAAGCAGGAAGTGCTTTACACATTTTTGTCTTTCAGCCATTTTGCAGACATAAACATGGACTGACAAGAATCTCAATTATTCGTGAATTGAAAATTAACAAAACTTTCTGAACTTAATTATGTAAAAATTATTTTATATTACTTGCATTTATTATCATACAACTTGTTTCTTCCTTATTTACTTTCATCATACAACTATCAGAATTATTTTTCAATAGTTTTTTAAAAATTCGCAAAATTTTTTTCAAGGGAATTATTTTAATAAATAACATATTCAACTTGTCTTATACGAGTGATCTGACATAGCAAAAAAAGAGAGCAACCGGCTACTCTCTTTTTATCAATAAAATAAAATCAATTTGTCTTTTTTAATTTGCGGTGTAAAACACAACGTACACCAGGCTTGATATGAGGAATAGCAAAACATCGATTGCAGGAGAGACATTTCGCTTTTTCCTGTCCCGCCAAAAGGTTTGGAAATAAATTCGGTTCGCAAATCAAGGGACGTCCTAACGATACCATATCAATCCCAGCTGCCAGTACTTTATCCATGTCATTCAAAGACTGTACGCCACCTACTAAAGCGATTGGTACATTAGCCGAATTTTTCAATTTAGCAATCCGGTCCAAATAATAAAGACTGTCTGTCCGCGGCAGTGAAATAAAATCAACACCACTAAATTCAACTAATTCAACCTGTAAGACTTTGCATTCATGCAGTACATACAACATGTCTTGTCCATATTGTTCATCATTCGTTTTACTATCATTATTGATTTTAATCAATACCGGAAAACCTTGACCACATTCCCCTTTGATTCCCTGAATGATTTCACGGCAAATCCGAAAACGGTTTTCAATACTGCCACCATATTGATCGATTCTTTGATTAAAAGTTTCATCCAAAAAACGCGATAAAAGATAACTGTGAGCTGCATGTATCTGGACCCCATCTACACCAGCTTTCTGTAAACGGACTGCAGCAGCGACAAATTGTTCTTCAATTTTCTTGATTTCTTCAATTGTCAGTGCACGTGCATGATGATCTTTCTTTAGATCACGTTCTACAACATCAATTAAATCATCATTATTAATCGCTCTAGGTCCGGCATGATTAATCTGCACAACAAATTTAGCACCATAAACATGAACCAGATCACGAGCTTTGGTAAATTGTGCAATAAAACGGTCATCATAAATATTAATTTGCTCTTCGTTTGCCTGTCCTTGCGGCGAAACACTGCAATGCCCAGTTATAATAAGTCCCACCTTATTTTTAGCTAAGGTTTCATACATATCATATTCAGCATCCGTCATCATTCCATCAGAATTGCCCAAAAAACTATGCACAGCGGATCGTATCAGTCGATTTTTGACTGTTAAGTGTTGCAATTTAATTTCTTCTTCTATTTTTCTCATACAAATACCCTCCAAATTGTCACAATAACTTGTTTATTATACCACAATCAAAAATATTTGACTTACAGGTCTTCTCAATTTAACGCACAAATGTTTTATATACTAAAGGACCGTTGCCAATTGCTGCAACAGTCCTTTTTGAACGTATTCTTATTTTTCTGTTCTTCGAATATCTGCTCCCAGGCCGCAGAGCTTCGCCACCAGATGATCATAGCCCCGATCGATATGGTGTATATACCCAACTTGTGTTTCACCATCTGCAACAAGTCCAGCGAGCACCATGGCGGCACCAGCACGAAGGTCCGTTGCTTTAACCTGACAGCCTGTTAATTTTTGAACACCTTCAACAACTGATGTTCGTCCATCAATTTTGATATTCGATCCCATACGTTTCAATTCATCTACATGCATAAAACGATTTTCAAAGACTGTTTCCGTAACAAGTCCCGTACCGTCAGAAACAGCAAGCATTGCCATAAATTGTGCCTGCATATCGGTTGGAAATCCTGGATATGGCATTGTTTTGACGTCCACCGCTTTCGTCTGCTTATCGCAAGTCACACGAATGCCCTGTACATCTTCCTCTATCGTGACACCAGCCTCTTTAAGCTTTGCAATAACCGGCTTTAAATGTTCACTAATTGCATTTTCAATATAAACATCCCCACGAGTCATTGCTGCAGCGACCATGTACGTACCCGCTTCAATGCGATCCGGAATAATCGTATAATTTTTACCAATGAGCTTCGTAACACCATCAATCTTAATGACATTCGTACCAGCACCACGAATTTTAGCCCCCATCACATTCAAATAGTTTGCTAAATCAATAATTTCCGGTTCTTGTGCTGGGTTTTCAAGGATAGTTTGTCCTTGTGCCATGCAAGCCGCCATCATGATATTTTCCGTTGCCCCGACACTTGGAAAATCAAGATAAATTCTTGCCCCTTTCAAACCGTGTGGTGCACTAGCTTGAATAAAGCCGTGCCCTATTTCTATCTCTGCGCCAAGAGCTTCAAAACCTTTTAAATGAAGATCAATCGGTCTTGTCCCGATGGCGCAGCCTCCTGGCAAAGAAATCTTTGCTTCACCGCAGCGTGCTAAAAGTGGACCCATTATTAAGAAAGACGCTCTCATTTTACGCACAAGATCATACGGTGCTTCGCAGCTGGCAATCACAGAACTATCAACAAACAAAGTGTCTTTTTCGCTATCAAACTGTACTTTTACACCTAATTCAGTTAAGACTTCAGAGATTGTATGTACATCTTCCAGTGCCGGAACTTCATCGAGAAGACTCGGCCCGTCTTGACCTAAAAGCGTCGCCGCAATAATCGGTAACACTGCATTTTTTGCCCCGCTGATTTTCACGCGGCCTTCCAATCTATGACCACCATTTATAATTAACTTCTCCATTATATCCTCCCGAAATAATACTCCTAAGCATCACTCCATAGTTTATCATTAACAATGAATTCTATCAAGTCCTTTCCTACTTAATATTAAAATAAAAAAAAGAAGTGCGGATAATCCGCACTTCTTTTTTTATCTCTCAATATCAGTTTTTGTTGCTTTAAGACGCGCTTTAGCACGATCAAAAGCAGCTTGCGCACGAATTGAATCAATATCTTTGCTTTTTTCAGCACTGATTTTAAATCCATCTAATCGTTCCTGCGCCCGAGCATATGCTTGCTGCGCACGATTGATAT
>Ga0302200_10000073_pt1 | contig 100298 bp, 76 predicted proteins | sample II_Bog_N3_1_FD_194585 | JGI IMG/M metagenome (GOLD analysis project Ga0302200, IMG submission 194585) | Peat permafrost microbial communities from Stordalen Mire near Abisko, Sweden - II_Bog_N3_1 | ecosystem: Environmental > Terrestrial > Soil > Wetlands > Peat | place: Sweden: Abisko...
CCTCGGGAACGTCCGGGCCTTTTACTGGCCCGGCTTCCTCCTCTCCGTCGGCCTGACCGCCCTCCTCCTCCTCCTCGGCATCAACTACTTCCGCAAAACCGAACGCGCCTTCGCAGATATCATCTGAGCAGCCGGTTGCAAAACCAATTTTAACGGCCTTAGACCCTGCTTCGACTTTATGGCCCAATCGCCGATAACTCCAGCGCCACGTTATGAGTTTCTGGATGCCTTGCGTGGCCTGGCTATTCTCGGAGTAATCTCCACGCATTGCGCCACCTTTGCACAAGGAGATTTTCCATTAGTATCTTTTGCCGCCGCTGGACGAAATGGCGTCCAACTCTTTTTCATGGTCAGTGCTTTCACTATCTTCATGACTTTGGAACGCGCTCTTTCCCGCGAGCCAGCGCTCATCCGCAGTTTTTTCATCCGCCGCGTCTTGAGAATTTTGCCAATGTTTTGGGTCGGAATCGTCCTCTATGCGTTTGCCCCGGGGCGCATGCCTTGTCCCATCCATATTGACATGGGCTTCTCCTACTATTTCGTCGCCGCATTATTACAGCATGGCTGGCATCCCTACTACTTAAACACAATAGTTCCTGGCGGCTGGAGTATTGCCGTCGAAGTCACCTTCTATATCGTTGCTCCATTTCTATTCTTTCGGATTCGGAACTGGCAAGCCGCCTTGTTTTTTCTGCTGATCGCACTCTTGATATGCACGCTGGCAAACACTGGCATACATTTTTTAGTAAACCATCAGTTGCTTTTTCGAAAACTGAATCCAGAACTGGTCGAATCGTTTTCGCAATTTTGGTTTCCCAGCCAACTACCTGTCTTCGCGTCTGGCATTTTAGCCTATTATATTTTCAAATCATTGCCCGAAACCTTTCGGTCCAAACGCAATGGTTTGCTGCTCTTGGCAACCGCGCTGATCTCAATTTATACCGTGGTTGGCATCAATGGTTACCGGCTGATTTCCGTGCCCACGTTTTTTGCCTTGGGCTTCATTCTTTTGGTGATTGCCCTGGCGGTTTACCCGTTTCCGTTGCTGGTAAATCCAGCAACATGCTTTCTAGGTCGCATTAGTTACAGCGTCTATTTGTTGCACTTCTTAATCCTCCAGCTCGCGATTCGAGTATTTCAAGCCCATTTACCGGTGGTCTTTTCAAAACCGTTAATGGCTTATGTCTTATTGTTTACCGCCACGCTTGTTTTTGTAACTCCGCTCTCGTGGATGACTTATAAGTTGATTGAACAACCATTTATCAGACTCGGATCATCCTTCGTGCGGCGGCTGAATGACGTTCCAGAAAACGGATTGAAAAAAAATAGTGCCATTGCCTGACTATGTCTGACACTGTCATTCGCGTCGAAAATCTCTCCAAGAAATATATTCTCGGCAAAAATGGAAATGCGGAGGGCCTGCGGCATGTGATCCATGAGTTTGTCACGCGTCCGTTTCGCAAGTCCAAACAGTGTCTCGTCGCATCCAGGGCGCAGGAAGAAACTAATGCGTCATTCCTGCCGGATTTTTGGGCGTTGAAAAATGTTTCCTTCGAGATCAAGCAAGGCGAAGTCGTTGGCATCATTGGTCGCAACGGTGCCGGCAAAAGCACGCTGCTGAAAATCCTCAGCCGCATCACCGAGCAGACCGAAGGCCGCGTGGAAATCACCGGTCGCGTCGCCAGCTTGCTGGAAGTAGGAACGGGTTTTCATCCTGAGTTAACTGGCCGCGAAAATATTTTTCTCAATGGTTCGATCCTTGGCATGGGCCGGCAGGAAATCCGGGCGAAGTTCGACGAGATCGTCGCGTTTGCGGAAGTGGAAAAGTTTCTGGACACGCCGGTGAAACGTTACAGCAGCGGCATGTATGTGCGGCTGGCGTTTGCCGTGGCGGCGCACTTGGAGCCGGAGATATTAATCGTGGACGAAGTGTTGGCCGTAGGCGACGCGTCCTTTCAAAAAAAATGTTTGGGCAAGATGCAGGATGTGAGCAAAGGCGGACGCACCGTATTATTTGTAAGTCACAACATGGCTGTAGTTAATAGTCTTTGCCATCACGCTTTTCTTTTTTCCAAAGGCGAGTTGGTTCAAAATGGTAAAACTTCCGATGTCGTGGATGCTTATGTCGGCACCGGCACGGCGTCCGGCACGGAAATGGTCATCCGCCCGCAGGATCATTTGGCTTCTTGGGGAGGCCATTCGTCCATCCAATTGCATAGAGTCCGGCTGGTTGACCCGGAGTTCCAATCATTCCAAGTGCGCTGGCAGCAGCCGGTAAAATTAGAACTGGAATTAGAAGTGAAAGTCCCGCTCCAGGCCGTCGTCTTCTCGCTCGCACTTTCCAACCTCGACGGCTTGATCATCTTCGGCTCTCACTCCAGCCACGAAATGCCCTATGCGCTAACTCCCGGCATTCACCGGATCGAATTAACCTTTGAGAATCCTTTGCGCGCAGGCTTTTATCATCTGGCTTTCGGCGCCGACTATCCGCTGGCTTCCGTTCCACTATTTCATGTTGCCCGGGCAGTTACTTTGGAAGTCTTGGACATCGGGGTCAATGGCAAGCAACATCCGCAATGGGGCAAGGCTTTTATTGATGTGGAAGCCACTTGGCGCAATCTTAGTCCAGCTCAGAATCCCAGGAACCTTGAAACCCAACTCCACTAGGATCATGGCGGTGTCAACTCCAGATCGCCCGGCTTGGTCGCGGCAAAAAGTTAAACAACTACTCTTACAGCCGGTGAACTGGTTGTCCGAAAAGCGCAAGGCCCGTCGGGCTGGTTACGTCCAGCAACATTTTGTTTCCGACTACAAAATCCAGCAGCGCGCCGCCGCGACCATGACGAGGGCACCGTTATATCTGCAAGAACAAATGGATTTAAACCCGGTCTCGCGCTGGCATAAACCCGCGCTGATTGCGGAAACCGGCGGGTTCTTTTTGCCGGGCGACAAGGTTGAACGCAAGATTTATGACACGGATCCCAATGACTGCGTGCGTCGCGACATGCTCGTGCTCTTGTTGCGCAGCCTCAACGAACGCCGCGTGGAAGGTGACTTGGCCGAACTGGGAGTTTACCGCGGTTTGACCGCCAGACTTTTCCATCAATATATGCCGGACCGCATGTTGCACTTGTTTGACACGTTCGAGGGATTTTCCAAGGAAGACTTGGCGGCGGAGCAGCAGCGTAAGAATTTCACCTCTTTCACCGGCGGCCAATGGAAAACGGCCAAGGACGAAGTTGAACTGCTCGGCGGTCTTTTTTGTGACACGTCGGTGGAAAAAGTTTTGTCCTTCATCGAGCCGCGCAATGCCAACATCAAAGTGAGCAAAGGCAAATTCCCGGCGTCGGTCAAACCCGAGTTGCACAACGCCACATTCGCCTTTGTGCATTTGGACGCGGACATTTATGAACCCACGCTGGCCGGACTCGAATTTTTCTTTCCGCGTCTCTCCGCGGGCGGCGTTATCGTGGTTCATGATTACAATACTTGGCCAGGCGCGCGGAAAGCGGTGCAGGATTATTTTTCCAACAAGTCGGAAATTCCGCTGCCCATGCCCGACAAATCGGGATCGGCAGTAATTATCAAACACTGATGCAATCGTCTTGCCGCAACCCTGATGCCTGACGCCTTTGTCATCAAGATCAAGCACGGCGGCCTCGGTGACCATCTTTTCTACAGCCACCTGCCGCGCATCGCCAAAGAGAGCGGCGGTTTCAAGCGAGTGCTGATTTCAAATGTCTCCGAGTATCGTCATCCAGACTACAAGCGGCTGGTTTGGGAAGCTAATCCGTTTGTGGATGGATTCACCGATGAAGACGCGCCTTTTCCTGGATTCTCCAGCGTGCCCGCAGGCACCAATCTACTGGATCACATCATGATTTTACGGGGACTCGATGACGGCAAACGTTTCCATGAACCGGAACTTCATTTCCAGCCGGAAAAAATTCCGGCTTTGGCCGGCGCGATCATCTATGATCCCAATTATGTTTCTGATGTGGGAAGTCTGGAGCCCGAAAATGTCGAGCGCTATTTCAGCAGAAAAAAAATCCGGCCAGAGTTCATGTTGCAACCACGTGGGAAAGGCGCGCCTATCCAGCGTTACGGAGCGTTGCTGCAGACACAAAATCTTGCGCATTACTGCTCGGTCATTGCCAGCGCCAAGCAGTTCATTTGTCTGACCTCCGGCGGTGCCACGCTCGCGGCGGCGCTGGGCATTCCCGTGATGGCATTGTGGGGCCCCGGTCAATGGACGATGTTCCATCATTCCCGCCTGCATACCTACGTGAATGTAAATCCCGTCACCTTGCGCCAACGTTTCTACGGGCGGTTGAAACACTATTCACAAGCCCTCAAAAACCGGTCGCTTGGCGTGGTTAAAAAATGTTGCAACAGATAATCTCGCTGGCGTTATGAAAATTTATTCACCGCTGAGTCACCGTATGCGCTGCCAACCATCCGACCATCTGTCGCCATGATCATTACTCGTCTCACGGGCGGCCTAGGCAATCAGATGTTTCAATACGCCGCCGGCCTCGCCCTGGCCGAGCGCCACCGTTGCGCGCTTAAACTGGATTTATCCTGGTTTCGCGAATTCCAGTTGAAAGAAGCCCATAATCGCTACGCATTGAGTTGCTTGAACATCACCGAGCAATTCGCCACCGTTGATGAAATTGAGATGCTGCGCCGGCTTCCCTTGGGACGGCGTGGGCGCATATCGCTTGCACTCCTGAAAAAAGCGGCCAAAGGTTTGGGTTGTCATCCTTATGCCCGGCATCCACATATAAATGGTCGGCATCATGTCCAGCCCGGCTTTCGCTATTATCCAGATTTTTTAAAGCTGGAAGACGACACCTATCTTGATGGCCTGTATCAGTCAGAATTATTTTTTACTCCGGTGGCGGATTTGCTCCGGCTTCATTTTACATTCCGCTATCCACCCACCTCCGCTGTTGAAATCATGGCCGACCAGATTCGTCGCCGCCCTCAATCCGCCGCCGTCCATTTTCGCCGCGGCGATTACGTCACCAATCCGACTTACAGCAAGCAAATGGGTGTGGTTGATATGGATTATTATTATCGCGCGGTGCATTTGCTGCGCGAACGCCATTCCGACCTCCGGCTTTTTATATTTTCGGACGACATCGATACGATCGAACGCGAATTCAAGCCCGGCGGTGAAAATATTTTCGTCCGCTGCACGCAGCCTTGGAACGCCTATGACAAAATCCGCCTTATGGCCTTGTGCCAGCATGCCATCATAGCCAACAGCACCTTCAGTTGGTGGGCGGCCTGGCTCAATGCTTCGCCCCACAAAACCATCATTGCGCCCACTCCATGGTTTGCGAGCAACAAATTTGATGAGTCGGACTTATTTCCCAAGAATTGGCTGCAACTTTCTGCGCATTAACCGACTTTCAAAGAGCCTGGACCGATTTTGTCGGGGAACTTAACACAATAATTTGACATTTTTAAATTGCGGTTAACCTATTTAATTTCAAGGTGAAACGTTGTGTTGCTGCCGCATGGTTTGAAGTAAATGCGCATATGATGTTGGCAGTTTTAACACTTCTTAAATTTAGCGTCGAATAATTGGTGGCTACTTGAGATTCTTTAATTGGATTTAATTTGCTAATATCAAGCTTGTTAAGCGCACTATTGAGACGGTTCTTAAAGCATTTTTTTCTATTGGCATATGATCTGCTGAATCGTGTGTCAGGAAAATATTTCACGCTTAGGAACAAAAAAACAAAAAACAAAAAAACATGAAAACTCTCACTTCAATCATAGCGCAGCATAAGCTGGGTGCAGGCTTTACTGCGCTGGCTTTGATGGCTGGCTCCGCCAATGTTGCCCGTGCGGACTTGATTCCATACGGGAACGTGGGGACTCCAAACCCGGACGTTTATAATTTTACCGCCACTTCGACTGGCGTTATCACTGCTTACTTTGCTGGTGCGGACGCCGGCTACAGCACGGTTATTGGGATGCTAGTAAATGGTGTTTCCACAGGTGTTACGGGCCTCGGTGATCATTCTTCCACCGTCGGCCAAAGTTTGGTGTTAGGCAGTGTTAACGCCGGTGATGTGCTCACTTTTGAGCTCATCAATCTGACACTCGATCCAACTGGGCACGCTATCGCATATTCCAATCCGGCACTCAACGCGCCTTATGATAGTTTGATCGGTAGCCCAACAACCGGAAAAAACCATGTATATTCTACGGCGTATACACGCACGTCTGACATAGCTGGTATTAATAACGGCGCGCCTGATCCTCTCCTCAACATTCCGCTCAGTGCCAATATTCCCGTCGGCACATACGTCGGATTTGACGATAGTCCCGCTCCTGGAAGCACCCAAACTTATCCTGATTACGATTACAACGACGAGACGTTCATCTTCACCGATGTGTCCACCAGTGTTGTGCCTGATGCGGCTTCTTCGCTGACCTTGCTCAGCATCGGTGTCGCCGGTATTGGCTTGCTGCGTCGCCGCTTTTGCGCCTGAACGGTGCTGCTTAAGCTATATAATAAGCTAAATGTGTAATTTTTGAGGTCCATTTAAAGAAAGGCCCAACCAAAAGTTGGGCCTTTCTCTTATTTTTTTCTTTTGCGGTGTCTCCTCCTTAGTTCAAGAGTCTTTCGTGAGTCCCAAATCGTCTCGTAATTCTTCGGTTTAATTGAGGTTTTCCTAAACAATTTAACGATGCCTTCCTTAATACAGTTATTCTGTTCGAATTATATTGAACAGAATGGGTATGAGTGGATAAGGTGAAGGGGATGGAGCTTATGGTGACCACAGACAAGGCTGGAGAGGGAGGGAAGCGTTCGGTTTCGGCGTTGCCGTTGGCGGCGGCGGAGGTGGAGGTGATTCATTTGTTTGTGCAATTTGCGGGGGCGTTGGGGCAGCCGCGGTCGGTGGCGGAGCTTTACGGCCTGTTATTTGCTTCTGCCCAACCGCTGGCGATGGATGGGTTGATTGAACGGCTGAACATGAGCAAAGGGTCGGCCAGCCAAGGCTTGAAGTATTTGCAGGATTTGGGGGCGGTGCGCACGGTGTATGTGGCGGGGGACCGGCGGACGCATTACGAGGCGGTGGCGGAACTGCGGAAGCTGGCGGGACGTTTTTTGCGGCAGCAGCTGTTGACGCATTTTGAGGACAGCGACACGCAGCTGGACCGGATCGCGGCGCAGACGCAAAATTTGGGGGAGGCGCAGCGGCGGCACATTGAGGAGCGGATCAAATTGCTGCGGCGGTGGGAGCGGACGGGCAAGCGGGTCTTGCCGTTCGTGCTGAAAATGCTGGGGAGCGATTGACGCGGTGACGGTGATGCAAAACCATAAATGAGCCAAAGGCTTTTCGCAGGCCACCTTGCGGAAACGCCAAGGGCGGCAGCTTGAAATGACCGGCGTGAACAAATTGATTTTGGAACCGGGGCGCACGGCCAAGAACTATTGGCGGGACCTGTTTCATTACCGCGAACTGTTTTTGATCTTGGCGTGGCGGGACGTGGTGGTGCGCTACAAGCAGACCAGCGCGGGGGCGGCGTGGGCGCTGATCCAGCCGCTGTTGAGCATTGTGATGATGACGGTGATCTTCGGGAAAGTGGCGGGCCTGCCCTCCGAAGGCGGGGCGCCGTATGCGATCATGGTGTGCGCGGCGACGCTGCCGTGGCAGTTTTTTGCCAACGCCCTGTCGCTGGCCAGCCAGAGCGTGGTCAACAACGCGAACTTGATCTCCAAGATCTATTTTCCGCGGATGATCGTGCCGGCGAGCTCGATCGTGGTGTCGCTGGTGGATTTTCTGGTGGCGTGCACGATTCTGGCCGGCTTGATGGTGTGGTATCATTACTGGCCGACCTGGCGGCTGCTGGTGCTGCCGGCACTGGTGCTCTTGGCGATCGCGGCGGCGCTGGGATCGGGGCTGATCTTGACGGCGCTGACGGTGCGTTACCGGGATTTCCGGATGATCATCCCGTTCATCGTGCAATTCGGGCTGTATGTGTGCCCGGTGGCCTACAGCAGCGGCGTGATCCAGGACAAGCTGGTGCAGAAGTTTGGCCAAGCGTTGGGCGAGAAGTTTTTTCTGGTGTATTCCTTGAACCCGATGGTGGGGGTGATCGACGGGTTCCGCTGGGCGATCCTCGGGAACGTCCGGGCCTTTTACTGGCCCGGCTTCCTCCTCTCCGTCGGCCTGACCGCCCTCCTCCTCCTCCTCGGCATCAACTACTTCCGCAAAACCGAACGCGCCTTCGCAGATATCATCTGAAAAATGAAGCAGACTGTCATCAACGTGGAAAATCTTTCCAAGAAATATGTTCTTGGAAAAAATGGTAATTCAGAAGGGCTCCGGCATGTTTTTCATGATTTTGTGACTGCCCCTGTTCGTTGGCTCAAAAAAAATCCCAGTCAGACCGATAGAATCAATGGGGCGCTTGATTCAAAGCAAAAAGTCGCGAGCGATTTTTGGGCGTTAAAAAATGTTTCCTTCGAGATCAAACAAGGTGAAGTCATGGGGGTCATTGGCCGCAACGGTGCCGGCAAAAGCACGCTGCTGAAAATCCTAAGCCGCATCACCGAGCAGACCGAAGGCCGCGTGGAAATCACCGGTCGCGTCGCCAGCTTGCTGGAAGTCGGAACGGGTTTTCATCCTGAATTAACTGGCCGCGAAAATATTTTTCTCAATGGTTCGATCCTTGGCATGGGCCGGCAGGAAATCCGGGCGAAGTTCGACGAGATCGTCGCGTTTGCGGAAGTGGAAAAGTTTCTGGACACGCCGGTGAAACGTTACAGCAGCGGCATGTATGTGCGGCTGGCATTTGCCGTGGCGGCGCACTTGGAGCCGGAGATTCTAATCGTGGATGAAGTGTTGGCCGTAGGCGACGCAGAGTTTCAAAAGAAATGCCTTGGCAAGATGCACGATGTCGCGCGTGACAGCGGTCGCACGGTTTTGTTTGTAAGCCACAACATCGGTGCGGTGGTTTCACTGTGCTCACGAAGCATCTATTTAAAATCTGGCAGTGTGGCGAGCATCGGCGATACCCAGACGGTAACTCACGCTTATCTGACCGATGGCGTGCAGCAGGGCTTTCAAGTTCGATTCGATGACCGGGATCCGGCCGCCGGTGACAACATCGTGCGCGTGCGCGCGGCCCGAATTCTTGGACCCGAAGGCAAGGTGCAGGGTGCCATTAGAGTGGGCGACCAAGCTTCGATTGAGGTCGAATATGAAGTATTTCAACCTAATTCGTCGCCCCGCATTAATCTTCACTTTTGCACGGAAGACGGTGCGTATGCGTTTGCTTCCATTGAAAATACAAATTGCCATCGCACCTCCGGCCGGTATCAAAGTCGCATGCACTTACCCGCGAATTTTTTGAATGGTAAAAGTTATTTGATCTCCATCTATGTAAGTTCGTTTGACCCCAACCATGTGCATGTTGAACTCAAAGACGTGCTCGTGTTGAATGTGGTGGATGATATGAACTCGGTCACACGACAAACTTATAATGGTCCGTTTCCGGGAGCGCTTCGCCCCGTTTTGCAATGGGAAGTTGAAAATACTTAAGCGGCCAGATATCCATTTTCTTTACCCACCTATGAAAGTTCAAAACCTCAAGGACCGCGCGTTTGCCAAACTGGGATACGCGCGGCCACAGCCAGTCGCCGCCCCGCAACTGCCAGATATTTCTGCCGAGGATATGAAGGCAATCCAAACTGTGAATGGCTTTACCATGACCAGCCTGGAACGGCGATATCATCTGTTGCAATCCGTGCGTCATGTCGTCAAGCATGATATTCAAGGTGCCTTTGTGGAGTGCGGTGTTTGGCGCGGTGGCAGCATGATGTTGATGGCGCAAACGCTGAACACATGTGGCGACGCCTCGCGAGATTTATATCTCTACGACACTTTCGAAGGGATGCCACCGCCGACTGAACTCGACAAAGACTTTGGAAATCGCCCGGCAGCGGCGCGGCTGGAAGCGGATGAGCAGGCCAAGGAATCCAGTCAAGTTTGGGCGATCGCCACGTTGGGCGAAGTCAAGCAGCACATGACAAACGTGGGCTATTCGCCAAAAAAAATTAACTATGTCGTCGGCAAAGTAGAAGCCACCATACCGGCGACAATGCCCACTAAAATTGCCTTGCTTCGGCTTGATACCGACTGGTATGACAGCACCGCTCATGAGCTGAAGTATTTATATCCATTGGTGGTTTCCGGCGGCGTTGTGATCATTGATGATTATGGTTATTGGCAGGGGGCGCGCAAGGCAGTGGATGAATTCCTCGAACAGTCAAAAGATCGCATTCTTCTGCATCGCATTGATGATACTGGCCGTGCCTTTGTGAAACCCTAGTTCATGCTATCTTGGAAACTGTTTATTAAATTGAGGTTCGATCGTCTGGAAAACGTCCAATTTTAAATGAGCTATTCTGCATTCAAGGCAACCGAGTCGGTGAGCGAAACTCTGGGTGCCGCCGAATATAATCGCCAGCGGCTTCGCCCTGATCCTAGTGACCGTTACTATATTCATTTGTCGGACGTGCGTCTATTTCTTTCAACTTACGAAGGTGGTTCGTATGATACTGTTCTAGATTATGGTTGCGGTGGTTCGCCCTATCGCGAGCTATTCAAAGCTGTTCGTTATCTTCGGGCAGACTATGTGGATTGCGGAAATTTGGACTGTATCATCGGCGCGGATGCGAAGCTGGCGATACCGGATCTCTCTTGTGACATGGTGCTTTCGACCCAAGTGCTGGAACATGTCGCGTTGCCTCAAAGTTATCTCAAAGAAGCCTGGCGAGTCTTGAAACCGGGGGGGAAACTCATTCTGACCACCCACGGAATTTGGGAGGAGCATGGATGTCCTTACGATTTTCGGCGCTGGACGGCTGATGGTTTGCGACAGGAACTGGAGACGGCCGGATTTCAAGTTAATAAAGTTTCCAAACTGACCACCGGCTCCCGCGCTATCCTTTGTCTTTTTGCAGAAAATCTTGGCAGCTTGCATGCTTCCAAATTCAGTTTGCTCGGTTGGGCCTTTTCATTGCTGAAGCGCTCCGCCTTTGGAAATCCGGCTTCGCGTCATCGCTGGATGGATCGTAACTTTGCGGACGCACGGATGCAGGATGCGAACGTTCCACATCACGGACTCTACTTGGCACTGGGCGCTGAAGCAGTGAAGCCTTCGGCCAAAGCGGTTTCCTAACTTAGTCCTGCTACATGAAACTCGCCTTTGTTTCCACCATGGATGGCGTCCGCTGGGGCGGCAGCGAGGAATTATGGAGTCAAACCGCAATCCGATTGCACCAGGCGGGGCATGAAATAATGGCCTCGGTGGCTTGGTGGCCAGATTTTTCCCCTAAGGTAACGGCTTTGATGCAGTGCGGAATAAAGTTGTTTGTCCAACCACCTCCGCATCATGCTTGGCCCATTAGGGTCTGGCAAAAATTCACACGGCGCTTGGGCGTCAACTCATCCAAATTCGAATGGCTCCGGCTTCAAAAACCCGACCTGGTTGTGATTTCGCAGGGTGGCATTGCGGATGGAGTAGAGTGCATGAACTTTTGTGCAACCGTGGGATTGCCTTATGTTGCCATTGTTCAGTGCAACATGGAGGGCTGGTATCCCAACGATGAAAAATGCGTGGCCATGGCCAAGGCTTATCTCGCCGCGAAAAAAATTTTTTGCGTTTCTCAGCATAACTTGAAATTGTTGGAATACCAGCTTGGAGAAAAACTCCCGCAGGCATCGGTGGTCTGGAATCCCTACAATGTTGTGTCCACCCCGCCGCCGGCATGGCCAAGTGTCGACGGAATTTGGAAACTGGCGTGTGTCGCCAGATTGGAGCCAGCAGCGAAAGGCCAGGATCTTTTGTTTCAAGTCTTGGCTCAAAAACATTGGCAAGAACTGCCGATTGAAATCAACCTCTATGGCTCCGGACCTTGCGCGCGTAACTTGCAAAAATTGGCGGGTAGTCTTCAGTTAAGCAATGTTCATTTCCGAGGCCACGTTGCCGACGTCAATGAAATTTGGAAGGAAAATCATTTGCTTGTCCTACCTTCGCGCTTTGAAGGTCTGCCCTTGGCTTTAGTCGAAGCCATGTGGTGTGCGCGACCAGCGTTGGTAACCGACATCGGCGGCAACGCCGAAATGTGTGTGGATGGAGAAACGGGCTTTGTTGCGCCGGCTCCGGCTTTTGGATTGCTCGCACAGACTTTGACTCAAGCTTGGCAGCGCCGCGATGACTGGCAGGCAATGGGCAAGACGGCGCGTGCCCGGGCCGAACGACTTGTTCCGGTCGACCCCATCGGAGTTTTTTGCAAGCAGTTGATGGAATTAGTCCCGCCTAACCATGCCTGACATTTCTGTAATCATTTGCACGCATAATCCCAAGCCGGATTATTTGCGGCGGGTGTTGAACGCGTTGAATCAGCAGACGCTTGCAAAAGACCGGTGGGAGCTAATGCTTATAGACAACGCTTCAAAAGTAGAAATCAGCAACGATTGGGATCTATCCTGGCATCCACTCGCGCGACATGTCCGGGAAAACGAACTTGGCCTGACCGCTGCCCGACTGCGCGGAATCGCCGAAGCTCGCGCCGATATTCTTGTTTTTGTGGATGATGATAATGTTTTGCGACCGGATTTTTTGGCTAACTCGGTTGAGATTGCCAACACTTTTCCGCTGCTCGGTGCGTGGGGCGGAAATATCGAGGGCGAATTCGAGCAACCCGTTCCGGACTGGCTTCGCCCCCATCTACATGCCTTGGCGGTGCGCGACACCGATGGCGATTATTGGTCCAACTATCATGCGGATAATCGCAGCCTTCCAGTCGGAGCCGGACTATGCGTCCGCAAAAAAGTTGCCGAGGCGTATGCCCGCGCCCTGGTGGCACGTCCCGCTTCCAAGAACCTGGACCGAAAAGGAACGTCGTTGATCTCCGGCGGCGATATCGACCTGGCTTTTACCGCCTATGATTCCGGATTTGGCACGGGCGTTTTTCGCCGATTGCATGTGACGCACTTGATCCCAAAAGCCAGGCTGACGATTGAATATTTGTGCCGACTCTTAGAAAGCATTGAATATTCTACGCATCTGTTGAGAAATCAAAGGAATGCTCGTTATTCTCCGCCTCAGGAGGCCAAGTTGAATACTTGGTTGAGGGCCTACCAAGTCTGGCGGTTACCGGAACCCATCAAGTCATTCGCGAAGGCCGAAAATCGCGGACTTGCCAAGGCGCGCGCCGAGATAAACAGTAAGTCATAAGGTATCTATGTCCAAACTTATGGTGCCTGCCATTAGTGTTGCCATCTGCACGCATAACCCGCGCGCAGACTATTTGCCGCGAGTTCTAGAAGCCTTGCGCGCACAAACTTTTCCGTTCGATAAGTGGGAATTTATCATCATTGACAATGCTTCAACGCCGCCGGTTGCGAGCACTTATAATTTGGATTGGCATCCTAATGCCCGTATCATAGTCGAATCCGAACTGGGTATCGCCAGTGCCCGCATTCGGGCTATGCGCGAGTTTGCCGGCGACCTGCTCATCTTTTTTGATGACGACAATGTCATGGCCGAAGACTATCTTCAGCGCTGTATAGAATTATTTGCCGGGCGACTGGATCTGGGCGCAGTTAGCGGCTGTCTTTTGCCGGAATACGAAGCCAATCCGCCGGAATGGTTTGCCCCTTACGAAGGATGCATTGCCGTTCGCCGGATCAACAAAAGCGCGTGGTCGAATTTTCTGGATTCCCGGTCGGAACCGGTGACCGCCGGGATGTGTCTGCGCCGGGAGATTGCGACAGCTTATGTCAAGGCGACGCTGGATAATCCCACGCAGCTCATTCTCGGCAGTCGTGGCACCAGTCTGTTAAGAGGAGAAGATATTGCGTTGGTAAAAATAGCTTTGAAGCTGGGTTACACCATCGGCCAGTTTGAGCAACTACACATCCTGCACCTCATTCCTAAAAATCGCGTGACGCCGAATTATTTTTTCTCGTTGTATCGCCACCAATGCGCCTCGGGCTACCTGCTTAGTTGGGTGGATACCATGGGGCGCGAGCCGGTGCGCATGGCTTGGCGGACGTTTTTAAAGTCGATTTTTCAACTAATCAAAGGGGACAAAATCCGGCGGCGGCTGGTGATTGAAGAATGGCGTGGCTTTCGACTGGCACGAAAGATTTCCAAAGATTGGTATGGTAAAAAAAGTAATTAGCGGGTCGTTAATTCATAAAGTTTATAAATTATCGTTTCGACAACGCCATCCCAAAAAAACTCCGGTAATAATTTTTTCAGACAATACGTTCCATGCAAGTGCTCTATTATAACAATTACGACATGCGTGAGGCTTGGCACAATTGGCACGAGCATTTGGGGCCGGATCAGCATTTGTATGGCACCAACTACCTGGCACAGGATGGAATCCAAGTGCATATCTTACGGCATAAATTTGGAAAAATCCGTGAAACGAGTCGCTATGGCAATTTGAACCAGCAAATCCGAGTAACCCTAAAACAATTTTTCTATCCCGTCATTTATTGCGGATTTTTCAACGACTCCTTTTTTTTGACGCGACTGGCCCGGGCACGATTTTTTCGCAGCGCGCTGGTCTCGGTTCTACATCACCCGCTGGAGCGCAATACGGAAACCTCGCGGGCCATCCAAGCCCATTGGAAAATTTCTGTGCTTGGCAAAAAAATATACGCGGAGTTGCTCGCGCTCTGGCCGGAATTCAAGGATAAATTTGTTTATAGTCCTTGGGGCGCAGACCTGCAATTTTATCCCAAGCCCAATTTCGAGCCCAAACCCGATGGTTATATTTTAAGCATCGGTGCTACCCGGCGTGATTTCAAGACGTTGATTGAAGCGGCAAAAAAGTGTGATCGAAAATTTGTAATTATCACTCCGCGAGAGATTGGTGTGGCGCGCAATGCCGTTCCATCGAACGTCATTCTCCATGAAAAGACTTTTTTGAGTTACGCCGAAACTTTTGAGTTTTATCGCGATTCTCTGGCGGTGGCCGTCCCTTTGGACCTGCCTGGCGACTATCGCGGGACACAAATCGGCTTGAGCAGTTTGCTTGAAGCAATGGCCATGGGCCGACCCACCATTATTACACAGCACCCCTTGCTTGATATAGACGTTCAAGCGGAAGACATTGGACTTTGGACCCAGGCCCAAAATGTCGGATCATGGATAGACGCCATCAACAAAATTAGCCGTGATCCTGAAAAGGCAATGGAAATGGGCCGACGCGGACGACTGTTGTGCGAGCAAAAGTATAACACCGCCCGCTATGGTGAAGATCTTTCGCGGCTGGTCCGGACCCACCCGGCGTTTGTGGCTAAAGCGAGCGTAACTTGAAGTCTTTACTTTATCTTCGCGATCAAATCGCCTGGTTCGGATCACACACAGGTTATGAACAGTTGACTCGCTATATGGCCGAGGAGGCCAACTGTTCCGTCGTCGGCCGGCGCGGTGGTCAACTAACCAGATATCTGGGCAGCTTCTATGCCCGGTTACATGGGCGAAGTGGCCGGGGCGCAACGGATTTCAGCGAAGTAGAATTGCGTTTGCGCCATAGCTTACAGCGTCCAAGTCTGAGCCATATTCTTTATTTGGAAGATCATCTCAACTTGATTAGAGCCTGGAAACATCGATCTAAAAATGTCGTTGGCACCATTCATTTACCCCCGTCCGTTTGGCGGCCGGAACAATGTGAATCACTTTCGCGCCTGACGGCGGCCTTGGTTTTGTATAGGCGCGACTTTGCTTTTTTTGAAAAATATTTAGGCAAGGGCCGGGTAAAATTCATCCATCATGGCGCAGATCTGGATTTTTTTAAACCGGACTTAACGAAACTCTTGCTGCCGCCACGCATACTTTATAGCGGCGTCTTCTTACGCAACGAGCCGATGCTGGTGCGCTTGGTCAACCAATTGTTGAATGAAATGCCCCAACTGCGGTTCGATCTGCTCATTCCGTTGCATCACCGAAAAAGTCCCAGTCTGGCTCCGCTGCTGAACCATCCGGCTGTCACTTGGCACGCTGGCTTGAACGATGACCAACTCCTTGAGCTTTATCAAAAAAGTTATCTCATGCTTTTACCCATGAATGACAGCGGTGCCAACACCGCCGTGGTTGAAGCTCTGGGTTGTGGACTGCCCCTGGTAACCACTGATGTCGGCGGAATCCGGGACTATGCCGGTGGTGATGTTTTCAAGATAGTAGCCAACAACGATGACCGCGCGATGGTTGAGTTGATTGCCGAGTATGTCGCTAAACCTGCCTGGCGCAATGAAGTTGCCCGGAAGTGCCGACAATTTGCCGAGGCTAATTTGGCGTGGCCGCTAGTGGCGCGGAAACACCTCGCCACCTATCAGGAAATTATAGCATGAGCGCAGTCATTTGCACGTTGTTTGAAGGCAACTATCATTACGGCGTCGCCGCCCTGGCCAACTCGTTGTATGCGCAAGGATTTCGCGGCACGATTTACGCCGGTTATCGGGGTGAATTGCCTCCTTGGGCAGGGTCGTCCGTGGTTTCCGATGGCGGCGCGGCATTTAGTCCAGCCAAGGATTTAACTTTGCGATTCGTTCCGGTCAATACCGCAATTCATCTTACGAATTATAAGCCTGACTTCATGTTGTTACTCTGGCAGCGCTTCTGCCCGGAAGCGGTCTCCATGTTTTATTTTGACCCGGACATCACAATTATTTGCCGTTGGTCATTCTTTGAAGAATGGGTCGAGGCCGGAGTCGCGATGTGCGCTGACGTTAATTCATCCATGCCGCCCAACCATCCCTTGCGCCATGCGTGGCAGGAGTATTATAAACCGCATGGAATCAATTTTCGCCGGGAGCCGGAACTTTATTTCAACGGGGGCTTTGTCGGATTGCGTAGAGAACATAGGGAATTCCTAACCTGTTGGAAACAATTGCAGGAATTAATGACTCCCGCCATTGGCGGTTTGCAAAACGTGAATGTGCGCGACCGCACGTTTCTGTTTTGCAAGACGGATCAGGATGCGCTGAACGTAACTGCGATGGCGAGTGAATCGCCGATCAGTCCGATGGGGCAGGACGGCATGGATTTTCAACAGGGTGGCGGCGGCTATGTGATGAGCCACTCTTCCGGCATCGGAAAACCTTGGAACAAAAGATTCATGAGAAATTTTTTGGACGGACATCCGCCGTCCCGTGCCGACCGGCTTTTTTTCCGGTTTGTGGAGTCGCCGATCCGCCTGTATTCACCAACCGTCCTATCCATGAAAAAACTCCTGTTGTTGACCGCCAGTTTTCTCGGACGCTTCATGAGCCGTGCGTGAAGAACTCGCCTTCACCAGTTAATATAATGAAAACCGACAAAATAATTGACTCGCTCCGGCTCCGGCTTTTCTGGATGAAATACGGCATTGTATTTCTAAGGTCGTCTAGTTTTCGGATAAGGCGCATAAAAATTGCGGGGCATAAGGTTGACCTTTCAATTCCTGCTGGCGAAGAGGGAGTCATGGACTATGAGTTCAAAAATATTCTTTACGATGACTGCTATGGCTTGCGGAAAATTGACGGGCCGGTAAACACCATCTTGGACATCGGTGGCAATCTAGGTTTTTTTTCACTTGCCGCCCGCAACCGATTTCCTGCCGCCCGCATCCACAGTTATGAGCCTAATCCAAAAATACAGAGCCATTTGCTCGGCAATACAAGCCAGTTATCTATCGAAGTGCATCCCGAAGCGGTTGGAGCCAGTAATGGGTGGATCGATCTGAAAATGGACAGCGGATCATTGTTTGCGACTGCCGTAACTTCGGAAACAGGGAAGATCAAGAAGACCGCCATGGCGCAAGCCATTCAAAGACTCGGCGGTTCGGTGGACTTGCTCAAGCTTGATTGCGAAGGTGCCGAGTGGGAGTTGTTTGATCAACCCGAAATATGGCAGCAGGTCAAACGGCTTACCATGGAATATCATCTTTGGGCCAACCCCAATATGGATGTTCCGGAAATGGTGAGGAAGCTGGGCGGGTTCGGTTTTAAAATTACCCATTTGTGTGAAGAACCTGAGTGGGGAATTCTTCACGCGACACGACTCTAATTACTCTTGAAAAAATAGTTTGATCACTAGTCTTGCTGTTCTGGTGGCGACAGGGCAGGGAACCAAAAAATAAAATAATATGACCGTAAGTGTTATCATTCCAACCTATCACCGGCCGCAGCTACTCAAGGAAACCATTGAGTCGGTTTGGGCGCAGACAGTCTTGCCGGAGGAAATTTTGATCGGCGATGACTCCAAGGATGATCTGACCGAAAAAATGGTCAACGCTGAATTGATTCCGCGCAGTCCGGTTCCCATCCGGTATTTTCACCACAAACCGTCGCTGCGCGAGGTCCGCAACGTGGACTTTCAATACAATAATGCCAAGGGCGATCTGATATTACACTTGCATGACGATGATCCCATCTATCCGCGGTGCATCGAGTTTTTGAAACCACCGTTTGAACAGCATCCGGAAATAATCGGCAGCTTTGGCTTGCAGCGCATCGTGGATGAACACGGTCAGATCGGGCGCGGAGCCGAGGATGTCAATCGCGATTTTTTTCGGACGCCCGAACGCGCCGGTTTGGTGGATGGTTTTATGGCGGGAGCGGTGTGCATGTTTCCGAACAATGGTTTCATGGTGCGACGCGAGGCGGCTTGTAGTATTGGTTATTCAGACCAAGGCCGGGCCGGCTTGGCGACGGATTTCTATTTTGGCTTCCGGCTGGGCAAGCTTGGCAAGCCGTTTTATTTTGTAAATGAATTCACGGCCAAATGCCGGCTTACCGCCAACTCCATGTCGCGAAACGGCGATGCCGACAATTGTTATTCTGCGGTCAAGATTCTTCTTGAAGATTGCCGGCCGGAGCAAATCTCCCCCGAACTGTTGCAGTCACTAAAGAACCGGATTCCTTTGGCCATCACCACCGCCGCGCGCCGGAAAGATCGCCAGAGCGCTTTTCGCTGGCTATTTTCGCCTTATTACCGCGACCAAATGTTCAGGCTCAAATGGATCAAACGATTCTTGTTCACCTTATTCCCGAGCAAACGGTTCTAGTCAACCTGACTGACAAGTCGATGCCTACTATTTCTTCACGCCATAACTCATGAGTAAAATAATCATCATTGGAGCCGGTCCAACTGGTTTGGGCGCTGCCCGCCGTCTGGAAGAGCTTGGACACAAAAACTGGCAACTGTTGGAAAGCTCAAGTCATGCGGGCGGACTGGCTTCATCGTTTGTCGATGAAAAGGGTTTTACTTGGGATATCGGTGGTCACGTCCAGTTCTCGCACTATGAATACTTTGACCGTGCGATGAGCGACTTTCTCGGCAAGGATGGCTGGTTGCATCATGAGCGTGAATCTTGGGTCTGGATGCGGAATCGGTTTATCCCTTATCCTTTCCAAAATAATATCCGACTCTTGCCACCGGAAGATCTGGAGCGTTGTCTCGTGGGGTTGGTGGACATTGCGCGGAACGGGCGCGTCAAGCCGGCGAATTTCCGCGAGTGGATTCTGGCCACCTTTGGCCAGGGGCTCGCGGATGTTTTCATGCTGCCCTATAATTTCAAAGTTTGGGCCTTTCCGCCTGAAATGATGAATTCCGTGTGGGTTGGCGAACGTGTCGCGGTGACCGATATCAAACGGGTGCTGCATAACATTGTCCACGCAAAAAACGATGTGTCTTGGGGACCCAACAATACTTTTCAGTTTCCCGTTCATGGCGGCACCGGCGCCATCTGGCGCGCCTGCGCGGAGCGGCTGCCGCAGGAAAGGCTGCGATTTGACACGTCCGTAAAAAGCATTAACTTGGACCGTCATGAATTGACAACCGCCAAGGGCGAAACAATGAAATATGATGTCCTAATTCCCACCGTTCCATTGACCGAATTGATTCGTTTAAGCGGTCAGACACAATTGGAAGCGTCGGCTAAAACGGGATTGCTCTATTCGTCGTCAAATATTTTTGGCATCGGGCTGAAAGGCAAACCCTCGGCGGATTTGCGGACCAAATGCTGGATGTATTTCCCCGAGGACAACTGCCCATTCTACCGCGTCACCGTCTTCAGCAATTACTCGCCAAACAACGTGCCGGATATCAATCAAAACTGGTCGCTCATGGCCGAAGTTTCGGAATCATCCCACAAACCGGTGGACCATGCGCGGCTGATGGAACAAGTAATCGAAGGCCTGCTGGCCACGCGACTGATTGAACGTCGCGAAGACATCATATCCACCTGGAAATATCGGGCTGGCTACGGTTATCCCACGCCCGGATTGGAACGGGATGCCGCGCTTTTGGAAATAATGCCATTATTTGAATCCAAACAAGTATGTTCGCGTGGTCGTTTTGGCGTGTGGAAGTATGAAGTTAGTAATCAAGATCATTCATTCATGCAAGGAGTGGAGGTTGTGGAACGTCTGATTAATGGCGGCGAAGAAGTGACGGCGCCGAATCCCAATTTGGCCAATAGCAAGAAGCATCCCTGGCCATTTAATCCAACGATCCTCGCTCATAGATGATTAAGAAATTTCTTCGACCGGCTTCATTTATCGCTTGGGCGTGCCTTGAGGCATGGCTATGCATTGGGACCATAGCCTCGGCGCAAACGTTGCCTACACTCGTCCTGAACACCTTGACGAACCAAACGCTTCAGTTGAACTGGTCCATTCCCACGAGCATCAACACTCAGGCGCTCCATGTCGTCAGTTGGAATATCGGTGACAACAACATTATCAGCGGGGCCGGTGAAACGGCTGGAATAATCAATGCGCCCTATTGGAACAACACTCAATTGATAAGCGGCAATGCCACTGGCACTCCGGTATATAACTTAAACTTGGTTGACAACAATGGCGTCGACACAACGGCGTCAATCGCCCAAAATTCATCGCAATATACCTATAATTATTGGGCCATCAATTTCGCAACTCCGGGACAGGATGCCGACGGCACTTATAACCGTCGAATGGTGAATGGCTATCAAAATAATGGCGCAGAGGGAGCGCCTTACACCTCCAGCATAACCATCACGGGCGTCCCCTATGCGACATATGACCTATACGTCTATTTCTCCTGCGATACGGCCGGGCGAACGGGTAGTGTTTCGGACGGCAGCATCACCAACTATTTTTCCACTTTGGGGCCGGCAGAAACAGCCGGGAGCAATGTATTGTTCGTGCAGACGACGGAATTAAACAACGCCAATAATCCGCCGGCAGACTATTGTATTTTTCCCGGACTTACCTCAAGCCGCCTGACGATTTCCGTCACCATACCAAACTACGGCGGCATCGCGGCTGTCCAAATAGTGCAATCGGCCAAAACCCAGAATTTTGTTTTGCAGGAGACCAGCGATTTGACGGATCCCGCATCGTGGGTGCCAAGTTCTCTCGCCGTCAGTTCTCAAGGCGGCATCCTATCTGCATCCGTTCCCGTCACGAACCTTTCTCGATTCTTCCGTTTAGCCAGCACACCAATACTGGCGGTAAGCAATACATATGTGCCTAATGGTCTTGTGGCCTATTGGAAAATGAATGATGGGGCGGGGAATACAGCGTTCGATGCCAGTGGCAATGGGAATATCTTATCATTGATCGGTTCGCCGGCGTGGGGAACCGACTATCTGAACTTGAACGGTTCTACTCAATATGGCGATGCCGGCAGCAACTACATTACCGCCTTGGATCAGCAGGATAAGACGATTTGCGCTTGGATAAATAAGACGGGAAGTTCAATGAAAGGCATTGTTGACAAAAGTTTTAATACGCCGGACGTTGGTTATGGCGGCTGGGGTTTTTGGGTGCAGAGCAATCAAAATTTAATGTGGGTCACGGTGGATAGCAAGCCTTTCTATGATACTGGTGCTGCCGGCATAGCTCTTGGTTCGTGGACTTTTGTGACCGTCGTGTGGAACTATTCCATTCAAAGAGCTGATTTTTATATCAATGGCATTCTTAATTCCTCGGTTGGTAACGGTGCTGCCAGTGAATTTCCAAGCGATGCAGCCGACCTGCAAGTTGGAAACCTGCGCAATAATTTGTCATCTGGCAGCTATGCCTTTGATGGCTCCATGCGTGACGTCGGTATCTATAATCGCGCTTTGTCGCCGGCTGAAATCCAAACCAATTTCTTAAACAGCGAGTATAATACTAATGTTGCAATTCCCGACCTCTTATATTATAAAATGACTGAACAGGCGCAGAGCAATCCCCCTGCATATCTTGCGGATAGTTCGTCTCACGGCGGCACCACCGGAACCATGTTCGCCATCAATAAGGTTCAATGGGAGACGAATGTCGCATCTATTCCAGGAACCTCCCTGCACTTCAACGGCACGGCCACTTATATCGATACCAGCAACTCCACACTGTTTAATTTCACCACCAATCTTTTCACCATCAATCTCTGGTTGATGCCGCTGACCGCCAACGGCTATGTGATGCAAAACCAGACTCCTTTGCAAAATGGCTGGTATTTAAACGTCGGCGGTTCTTATAGCCTCAATTTTGGTGCCGACAATAATGGAACCGAAACTGCGGTTTCCACCGGTGCCGGTGCGGTCATTAACGGCTTGTTTACGATGGTCACGATTGTGCGCACCGGGCCAACCACGGTGCTAATTTATATCAACGGTGATCAGGTGCCGACCACCGGCAGTTTCATCAGTCCGGCCTCCAGTCCCAATAGCTTCGTCCTCGGCGTAGACCAGGCTGGCGCTCATCATCTGGACGGCAACATCTGGTTGACTCAAATATGGAGCACGCCCTTGTCGCCAACTGATATTGCCAATCTGTATTTTAACCAAGTATCGGGTGTGCCGTGGCCTTGAGGATCGCTGTTCGCAGTCTTCTTCAAGGCAGCTGTATACTTAGTGGTCGGGCTTTCTGACATTTATCATGAGCGGATTGGTTTCCATCTATTTGGATATTTTTCGCTTTGTCGCGGCGATGGGAGTTTTTTTTTCGCACGCAGAGCAGCACTCTGGTTTCGCTGGAATCCTTCCCTTTATCTACTTCGGCCACTTCGACCACAAATTTGTGGTCATCTTTTTCGTAATTTCAGGGTATGTGATTGCCGCCAGTGCTTCGCGTCCCGACCGGAACTTGGCGAACTATAGTGCAGACCGGCTGGCCAGGCTTTCATCCGTGGTGATTCCCGCGCTTTTTCTGACCTATCTTCTGGATGCCATTGGTGCGATGGTGTCGCCCGAAATCTATTCGTTCATTGACCCGCACTGGCAACCAATTCGTCTGCTGGCAAATTTACTCTATTGTCAGCAGATCTGGTTTCTGTGTGTGAACCCATCTTCAAACACACCTTTTTGGTCTTTGGGCTATGAATTTTGGTATTACGTTCTATTTGGTTTGCTGATCTTTGTTCGGACAAATTTATCCAAGACCATCCTGTTGCTGGCCGTGGCATTTTTTATTGGGCCGAAAATTATGCTCCTTTTGCCCGCTTGGGCAGTGGGTGCGCTGGCGTTTCACGCAACCAAGATATATGCATGTTCCTACCGGCTCAGTTCCTTCCTTTTTATAGCCACCGGCGTGACCACCATGCTGGCGCTGGTGTTTGAGGACCAGCTAGGTTTCAGCAATGGCAAAGCCGGCTTGCCGCCACTCTATTATTCTTCAAATTTTATTGGCGACAACATTTTCGCAATAATCGTTGCCGGCCATTTTTTTTGCTGTGGCCTTTTTTCCCGCCACCTTAGGACAAATTTCGAACCTTTCCAGATGGTAAAGTTCGTGCGCTGGCTGGCTGGTCATACCTTTTCACTCTACCTCTACCACATGCCTCTGTTATTCTTCATCCGGGCCATTACCAAATACAATCCGCAAAACATTTATGCGGTTCTGACAGCGATGGCCATAGTCCTTATAATCATCGTTGGCTTATCTAAGATTACCGAGGAGCGATATCCTGTTTTAAGAAGCTTTTTGCGCCGGTGGATTGGTTCTTTAACATTCATATCTCGGACAATTGCAGCAAAGTGAATTCGAATTCTAGCTTGTTTGCAACCTAGCCCATGCGTCTGGCATTTATTTGTAGCTCGTTGGCCCCGGGACGGGACGGTGTGGGTGATTACACGCTTCGTCTAGGTGGTGAAATAATCCGCCAAGGCCATCCGAGCGTTGCCCTCGCGCTGAATGACCATCATGTTTCTGCGCCGACGTCGGAAACACAACACATCGAAGGCAACGCGGTTCCCGTCCTGCGCTTGCCCGGCACGTTATCGTGGACTGAACGCGAGACTATGGCCCGCAATTACTTGGCCGGCTTTAACCCTGATTGGATCAGCTTGCAAGTCGTCCCTTTTGGTTTCCACCCAAAGGGACTTTGTTTTGAATTGGGTCGGCGGTTGCAAACCCTGAGCACCAAGGCAGCGTGGCATATTATGTTCCACGAACTTTGGCTGGGTTTGGGCGAAGGTTCTTCCGCCAAACATCGTGTTTGGGGTTTGTTGCAACGACGGATTATCCAGGATTTAATAAAACGCTTGCGGCCACGAATCATCCATACGCAGGCGGAAGCCCATCGGATCATTTTATGCCGCGAGAAACTGGAGGTTTCCATTTTACCTTTGCACAGCAACATACCTGTGATCGGTGGCGATGGATGGGCTGGACTGCTGGAGCCTTTGGTTACGAAAGCAACCGGTCGACTCCGATCCCGCGATGAGCTGTATCTGGCAGGTATTTTGGGCGCGGTGTATCCTGAATGGAACGCTGAACTAACTGTTAACACTTTGTTTCCGCTGGTGGAGCGTTTCAAAAAGAGGTTGGTGCTAGTATTTCATGGCAAAAACAATCTAACACCTGAAGCGCTGGATAAACTTAGAAACATGTTCCATGATCGTGCCGACATCGTCGTCGCAGGCGAAAGAAGCGCGCTGGAAGTTTCTTTGATTCTTCAGACCGTTGATATTGGAATAGCCACGACGCCACGCCAGATGCTGCAAAAAAGCGGCTCCATCGCCGTCATGCTGGAACATGGATTGCAGGTTCTGGTGACGCGCGATGATTGGCATCTGCGCGGGTTTAAACCCCACCTACCCGAACCATATTCGCGGCTGCTCACTGCCCAAGAGTTTGCCACGCTGCAAACTTTACCACGACGCGGTAAAAAACCGACCGGCAACAACCGTGTCGAACTAATCGCCGACCAGTTGCTTGCCGCAATGAAATCGGCTTCACTTGCCCGGACTTGACCCAGCATAGCTTCTAGCCCAGAGCAGGGGAAATTCATACTCTTGAAAATACTAATTGTTAGTCCTAGCCAAGGACATTATGGCGGCATGGAAGCATTTGTCATCGCGCTGGCAGCGGTGGTGGAAACGTGGCCGGAGTTTGAACTGCAAGTCTGTTTCAAGCTGGTTGGCAAACGGGATTTGAAAGACGATTTGAAAACCGCCGCCAGCTCCCTTGTTTGTCCGGTTAACTATGTGCAAAGTGGCGATTTTAAACTGATAAAGTTGATCCATTGGGCCGACTTGGTGCACGGCCAAAATGCCTCGCCGGACATTGTCTTTCCTGCTTGTCTGTTCCGGAAAAAACTGGTGCTTACCATTCACAACTGGCGGCAGCGGAAACTTGGCGTTCATTCCATCTTGTGGGGCATAGGCGCGAAACTGGCACAGCGACGCTGGTATAATTCCAGATTTGTTTGGAATACTTGGGAACCGAAAAAAAAATTAGAAGGCAGTGACTGTGTTCCCACTGTATGCCGTTTCCCGCGAGCATGGTGTCCGCCTGCCGAGCGCAAAGGATTTCTTTTTATTGGCCGCTGGATCGAGAATAAAGGTATTGAAGAATTGATCATCGCCTACTCCCGCGCGCAACTTAATCCCTCCCTCTGGCCGCTTATATTAATCGGCGATGGACCGCTTCGATCCAAGATACAATCGCTGATTACCAGTTATGGAGTTCAAGGCATAAAAATGCCCGGATTCATAGATGATTTGGCCAAGGCCAAATGGCTGGCCTCGGCCCGCTGGCTGGTCGCCCCAGCCCGCACGCGCGAGGATTTGGGATTAACCCCCATCGAAGCCCGCAGTGTAGGCGTTCCCGTGATTGTCACCCGGGACGGTGGACTGCCGGAAGCGGGCGGCGAAGCGGCCTTGATTGTTGAGCCCGGAAACATTGAAGAACTGACTGATGCTTTAAAATGCGCAGTAACCATGAACGAAACGGAATATTGTGAACGTGCTGAACGAGGTCGGCAAACTTTGAAAGATTTTTTGCGTCCGATGGAATTCTACCGGAAATCTTACGCAGCGATCATTAAGGGATCGTAATCTTTTTTATTCCCATAAATGAGTTCTAGTTCTCTCGATCAACGCGCAAATATACGCCATGAAAATCATTCCGAGTGGATTGATACTTTTCGCGGTTTTGCGGCAATGTGGGTAATTCTGTATCACAGTCGCGTAGATTTATGGGTCGGGTTCCATGAAATCCGCAGCCAGCCCGGTGCCTATTCCACCTTGGAACGTTTATCGGCGTGGTTGTCCCTGCCTGCCGCCTGCGGAGGCAGTGCGGTCATGCTCTTCTTTTTGATCAGTGGATTCTGCGTGCATTTGCCTTATGCCGCCAACAGTCGCCCCATTAACATTAAGCACTACAGTCTTAGGCGTGCATTCCGTATATTGCCGCCTTATCTTTTTGCTGTAATTTTCACTTGCTCGCTTGAGTGGTTAGTATATCGTTTGGGAGGTGATTCACCGACTCCTTGGCATCAAGTTTTCAGAGTTGCCACGCTGAGTCAAAACTACGGTGAACACGCCGGACAACTTTTGACTAATGGATCGCTGTGGTCTCTGCCGGTCGAAGTTGAGTTATATGTTTCGTATTTAGTTTTCTTTTTTTTATTGAAGAAGATAGCTGGCCGGGTGACGGCGATGGTGATTTCAACGGTAAGCCTACTGGCAACCATCGGTTATTTGCATGGGATCAAGGATCTAGGCCAAAATTTCCTTTTTTTTTGGGCCGTTTGGTGTGCCGGCGCCCTGCTGGCCGAATGGTTCAAACGTGGGCGTATGCCTGAATTTAAAACGTGGAACTGGCTGAGCCTGATCATATTTTCGGCAAGCGCGATTTGGGGCGAAAGCCGCCAGTGGCCGCTTGCCATTTTGACTTACGTATGGGCCGCAGCTTATTTCCATGTGATATGGCTGGCGTTGCTGCATCCAGCCGCCCTTTACCGATTTCCGGATTGGTGTGTCCGGCTATTTGTCTGGCTTGGAACCATTTCTTATTCAGCCTATTTAATTCACGGACCTTTGTTCGCCCTGTATGGTTTTTTTTGGGTTCGTTATGCCGGGGCAAAGCCCGCCAGTTTTTTGGTGCCGCTATTATTTTCCGTTTCGATCTGGCCCGTTGCATGGCTGTTTTGGAAGTTTTGTGAACTGCCATTCCACCAACTCGCGCAACGCATGGTCAAGCGGGCGTCTACTTGAGCGACGATGTTGATGCAAAATAGTCGCCTGCTAAAATGCCGAAACATTTATTATTTTCCCATCCAACTGGCAATGCCAATGTTCGTGCTGCGTTGGTTGGACTATTTGCTGCCGATTTATTGGGCGAGTTTCATACTTCGATTGCATCTTATCCCGGTAACTTTTGGGATAAGCTTGGGAAAAATAAATGGGGTCAGGAATTAAAGCGCCGAAGCTACCTTGAAGCATTGCAACCCATCACCGTTCAGCACCCGGTGCGGGAATTAGTTAGGATGCTGGCCAACCGCCTTAAATTAAACCAACTGAGCCGCCACGAGACCGGTTTTTTTTGCATAGACAAAGTTTATCGGGCCCAAGATCAGGCCGTCGCGAAACGGCTGCGCAAATCAAAAGATAGATTTGATGGAGTTTATACCTATGAAGATGGTGCCCTGGAAACTTTGACGGCTGCGAAAGAGTTGCAAATTTCGCTGATTTATGAACTGCCCATCGCCTACTGGCATACTTTGCGGCAATTATTGACCGAAGAGGCGGAACGGTTGCCCGAGTGGAAACTGACTTTAGCCGGCGGAGTAAGCGATTCCGAAGCTAAGTTGATCCGCAAAACGAAAGAACTTGAACTGGCTGAACTGGTGATTTGTCCGAGCCATTTTGTGGCCCGTTCGCTTCCGGAAAATGCCCGAAAACAAAAAAAAATAATCATCGCCCCTTTTGGTTCGCCGCCAGCTTCACCCGTGAAAAGCATTGGTTCCGACGATGCAAAAAAAAAGTTGCGAGTATTGTTCGCGGGCTCAATGAGTCAGCGCAAAGGGTTGGGCGATTTGTTTGCCGCGATACGTTTATTGAAACGAAATGACATTGAGCTGGTCATCATGGGCACACCGCAGGCACCCATGGAATTTTATCGTCAGCAGTTTGGCGGATTTACTCACGAGTCCAATCGCCCGCACAACGCTGTGCTTGAATTGATGCGCAGTTGCGACGTGTTTTGCCTGCCGTCCATAGTCGAAGGACGTGCGCTGGTGATGCAAGAGGCCATGAGTCAAGGACTACCTCTTATCATCACTCCGAACACTGGTGGCGAAGACTTGATTGATGAGGGAGTAACCGGTTTTTTGGTTCCCATTCGCCGCGCCGATTTGATCGCCGAAAAAATTGCCTGGTTTGCCGGGAACCGTTCGGCGTTGCCCGACATGTCCCGCGCTGCGCAGATCAAGGCTGGTCAACTCTCTTGGGCGAGGTATGGCAAGACCATCGCCGATGCCATTATCGCCTTGAAACCGTCGCACTAGTTAGTTTCATGTCAGCCGGAAACGCCATAACTATCCCAATTCAGAGCCGCGTTAAAACAGCGCCGGCGCGCGGCGCTGCTTTTGGACAACCGCGGCGATTGATCCGTAACTTAATTTGGCTTTATATTTTTCTTTGGCTGATCGAAGGCGGCTTGCGGCGCTGGGTTCTGCCCGGGCTGGCCAGCCCGTTGCTCTTAATTCGCGATCCGGTGGTGATTGCCATCTATTGTCTTGCTATTGCCAATCGTTTATTTCCCGTAAATGGTTTCATTATTTGGGGTGTGATTCTGGGGGCACTCTCTTTTATCAATGCCATGTTGTTGGGCCATGGCAATCTCTTTGTTGCTCTCTATGGCGTGCGTTGTGATTTTTTGCATGTGCCGCTCATCTTCGTGATGCGAAAAGTGTTGCGCCGTAGAGATATTCTTGGGCTGGCCAAAGTCGCCGTCTGGGTGGCGGTCCCTTATACCGCTTTGCTGGTGGCACAATTTTATGAACCCCAGGACGCGTGGGTGAATCGCGGGGTGGGCGGCGACATGGAAGGTGCCGGGTTTAGCGGGGCGTTGGATCGTTTTCGGCCGCCGGGAACGTTTAGTTTCATTTCCGGACCGACTCAACTTTATCCACTATTTACCGCTTGCTGGTTCGCGCTCCTACTCGCACGCCAATTACCCGTTTGGACCATGATTGCCTCCGGCGGGGCTATCCTTGTATCCATTCCAATATCCATTAGTCGAATGCTGTTTTTCAGCGTATTAATTGTGGCCGTCGTTGGCGTCGGCGCAATGTTGGTGGGCGGCCGTTTTTCAATCAAACTATTTATCCAATTTGGACTGGTGGCGGTAATACTTTACCTGCTGGCCGGACAATCAGGTGTCTTCAAGGACGGCATGGAAGCATTCAGCGCCCGCTGGGAAACCGCGACCACCGATCAAGGTGGAGTTCGCGTGGCCATAGTTGACCGCGTGTTGGTGGATCTATTCGGATCTTTCAGCGGCGTTCGTTATTCAGGTCTCGGCACCGGTTTTTCAACCAACGTCGGACAAAAATCCCTTACTGCGGAAGTAGGCTTTGGTGCTTCCGAAAGTGAATGGGGACGGCTGCTTTATGATAACGGCTTTATTCTCGGCAGCTTTCTGGTTTGCTACCGCATAGCCTTGGTCGGCGCAATCATCTACTCTTCCATCCGCGCGTGGCGGCGGCGTTCGCCGATAAGTTTGGTTTTTACCGCCGCTTGTTTCATGATGGTGCTCAATGGTCCTTGGGGACAGGCCACCACGCTTGGTTCGGCCGTGATTGGCGGTGGACTGGCTATGGCGGCTGCATCTAAACGCAAAGTCCGCAGAAAAAAAACAGCCAAGATTTTAACGGCATAAACCAATTCAAATAATGCCGCCAAACAATAATATTTTGATTTACCGTCTAGGCAGCCTGGGAGACACGGTTATCGCATTACCATGCTTTCATCTTATTCGGAAAGCTTATCCGCAAAGCCGTATCACGATTTTGACCAACCAGCCGATTTCAGGAAAAGCCGCACCGGCAATGGCTATTTTGGAGAATAGCGGGCTCTGTGATGAAGCGCTAAGCTATCCCGTCGGAACTCGCAGTGCGCGTGAGCTGGCTTTGGTTCACCAAGCTATCAAGGCCATGCAGCCACAAGTGCTCATTAACTTGACGGCCGGTCGGGGCTGGCTTAAAAGCCTGCGGGACTATTTGTTTTTTCGTTCCTGCGGAGTGAAGAACGTTATCGGCACGCCCTGGCGGCGACGCGATTTGCATGTTCAACAAATCCAGCCAGGTATGTTTGAACCTGAGTCGCAGCGGCTGGCCGCCCGCTTGAATTCATTAGGTGCCATCAATCTAGCCGATCCATCATTGTGGGATTTAAGACTGACACAAGCCGAACGGAGTCAAGCTGCACATTTGTTGCCTTCCACTCAAAAATATTTTCTCGCCGTTAGCGTCGGCACTAAACTACCGGTGAAAGACTGGGGTGAAGAAAATTGGGGAAGGCTTCTCAAACTGCTTACGAAAGAAATACCGCAAGCAACTCTGGTGTTGCTTGGAGCACTAGATGAATGGGAACGCAGCGAAAAACTTAGTCAGGTCTGGAACGGGGAAAAAATAAACCTATGCGGAAAGACGTCGCCCCGTGTTTCGGCAGCCATTTTGGAATGCTGCCAGTTATTTATCGGCCATGATTCTGGACCAATGCACTTGGCCGCTACGGTTGGCGTGCCGACCTTGGGTTTGTTCTCCTGGATCAATCCACCCGGGCAATGGTTTCCGGGACATCGCAATTGGAAATTCATCAAGATACTCTATCCGCCCTTGCCCTCCGGCGGTTGGCAAGTTAATCTTCAGATGAAACAAGGCCCGGCGGAAGGAATACGGCTATTACTACCTGAAGAGGTATTTAAAGCCGCGATGGAGTTGTGGCGGTCGAATTTAGATTCTACCCCATCTGATTTGAATAATCATTCGGCCCAAACTACGATCAAATGAAACTGCTTCACGTCATCGGAAGCATGAACCCTTGCACTGGCGGCCCGTGTCAAACCATTCATAACTTTGCGCCCCGCTTCATCGAGCAAGGTAATACGCTAGAAGTAGTTTGTTTGGATGATCCTAAATCCGACTATCTTACCGGAGAAAATTTTACTGTTCATGCCGTAGGTCAAGGACGCGGATCGTGGAACTATCATCCCGCGTTGTTACCTTGGTTGGAAAATAACTTGCCACGGTTTGACGCGGTCGTTCTAAATGGTTTATGGCAGTATCAAGGCTATGCATTGTGGCAAGCAGCCAGAAAATCCCGAATGCCACCTTATTATATTTTTCCGCACGGGATGTTGGATCCCTGGTTTCAGAAGATTTCCGTTCGTCCGTTGAAAACATTGCGCAATTGGATTTTTTGGAAACTTATCCAGCATCGGATAGTCCATGATGCCGCCGGCCTCTTATTCACGTGCGAAGAAGAGTGCCGTTTGGCCCGACAGCCATTTCGGCCGTATGCGCCCAAGCAGGAAAATGTCGTCGGACTGGGAGTGCCAGAACCGCCCGAATACGATGTCCGCATGAAAGCGGCATTTTCTAAGAAATGTCCCCATTTAATCGGGAAAAAATTTGTTCTTTTTATCGGCCGCATTCATCCAAAAAAAGGCGTCGATCTGTTGATCAAAGCTTACTCAGCGATAAGTCTCTCGCTTGGTAACTTACCACTCCCCAGCTTGCTTATTGCCGGGCCCGGTTTGGAAACTGCCTACGGCCAAGCCATGCAGAAACTGGCGGCGGAAACCTGTCCGGCTAATTCCGTATTTTTTCCCGGCATGTTGGCTGGCGACGCCAAATGGGGCGCGATCTATCATTGTGAAGCTTCCATCTTGCCTAGCCATCAGGAAAACTTTGGGATAACGGTGGTCGAAACTCTCGCCTGCGGCCGACCGGTTCTGATTTCCGATCAAGTCAACATCTGGCGGGAAATAAAAGATTCCCAGGCGGCGCTGGTGGAAAGCGATTCCATGGCTGGAACCATCCGCCTCTTGTCAGGTTGGATAAATCTTAGCGAAGAGGCCAAATCCCAAATGACCTCAAACGCCAGACTTTGTTTTCAACGTTTTTTCAGCACCGAAAGCGCAATTTTTAAATTAACCACAGCTTTAGCTTCGCCTACAAATCGCCGATGACATGACGATGAGTGCTAAACCTGATAACAGTGCTTTTTTTCGGCAGATACTTGGCATCCGCTTCTTTATTGGCAGCGCCGAGGAGGCCGTAAAAATTGGATTGCGGGGAGGTTTGGTGGTTGTGCCGGCGGCTCCAGCATTGGTCGAACTCCAAACCAATGAATCCTACCGCGAAGCCCTCTTTAACGCCGATCTGGCGATCACGGACAGCGGATTGATGGTCTTGGTATGGCAACTATTGACTGGGAAAAAAATTGCCCGGGTTTCCGGTCTGAAGTATCTCAAGCTGCTTTTTGAAATGCGGGCGTTGCAGCCGTGTGAATCCGTGCTGTGGATTATGCCCAACGCGACGGCGCGGGACCAGAATCTTGCCTGGCTGCAGAAGCAAGGATATGATTTTACTGAGAACGATTGTTATCTCGCACCGAATTATCTAGGTGGCCGGATCATAGATGATGCATTGGTTGCCATGGTAAGTCAGCGTAAACCAAAAAATATCGTAGTATGCCTCGGTGGCGGCACGCAGGAAAGGTTGGGGCTGATGTTGAAGCGCGAGTGTTCCTTCAAGCCCGGCATCCATTGCATCGGTGCCGCGATTGGTTTTCTGACCGGCAATCAGGTGCATATTCCTACTTGGGCCGACAGATTTTATCTTGGCTGGCTGTTTCGCTGTCTATCAGAACCCCGCAAGTTTGTGCCGCGTTACTGGAAAGCCTGCAAACTGGTGCCCATGATGATTCGCTATCGCGAAAATCCGCCAAAATTAATTTCGTCTTAAATTGAAAAGATGAACACCTCCGCCAGCTTCCAGATAACTTTGTAACTATGGGTTTATTCAGCGCGCATTCTCCCGACAGTGATGATCCATTGCTGCGTCCAATCTATGGTTGGCAAGCCCGTGCCAAACGACTTATCTGGGTATTGACCTGGATGTTTCTATTCCGACCGACACCGCCGCCTTTGCATAACTGGCGTTGCTTCCTGCTCCGGCTCTTCGGCGCAAAACTAGGAAAAATAAACTTCATTTATCCGAGTGCAAAAATCTGGGCACCTTGGCTGCTGGAAACCGGCGACTTGGTTACGCTCGGCCGCGGTGCGGAAATTTATAATCCCGGGGGGGTGTCGCTGGGGCATCGGACCATCATTTCACAAGATGCCTATCTTTGCGGTGCAACGCATGATTATCAGACCCCAGAATTCACCTATATTACCAAGTTAATTCGCACTGAGGCGCAGGTGTGGATTTGCGCCCGCGCCATCGTGCTGCCAGGCGTCCACTGTGGCGCAGGCAGTGTATTGGGTGCCGGCTCCGTGGCCACACGAAATCTTGAAGAGTGGACGGTTTATGCCGGCAATCCTGCCGTGGCAGTGCGGCAGCGAACGCGCTTTGAAATGCACGTCCAAAAGACCGGCAAGCCGCAAGGGTAGTTGACTATGCGTATAGCCTTGGAAATAGCGGAGCAGGAGAGTTACGACCTATGCATTGTGGGCGCGGGTCCAGCCGGCCTCATTCTGGCATTGGAATATCAAAAGCTTCAACCAAGCCATCGGGTTTTGTTGATCGAATATGGCGTTGACTGCCGCAACTCCAAAAATCGCTTGGATGACTCTATCAACATTGTTGAGCCGAAAAATCATCATTTGCCCTACGAATGCACCAACAAAGGATTAGGCGGAAGTTCGGCCAGCTGGGGCGGACGCTGCGTGATGTATGATGAGATAGATTTCATGCCCCGGAGCATACTTGATGGTCAATGCACTTGGAACATCGCCCTTTTGCATGAATCAAAGAAATTTGCCGGCCCGGCGGCCGCATATTTTGAATGTGGCGAGGCGAAGTTTAATTTGGAAGAAATCCCAGACTATGCCAGTTCGCGCATCGCGGAAAATTTTCAAGATGGCGAAGTGACGGATTCAATCATCGAACGCTATAGCATGCCCACGCGTTTTGGCGAACGCTATCGCGCGGAGCTTGAATCATCCACAACCATTCATTTGCTGGCCGGCTGGGAAGTTTTTTTGTTGGAAACGGCAACTTCGGATGGAACTATTTCTACGGTTTGCATTCGCGATGAGTCCCGGATGCGCACCGGCAAGATCAAAACCCGTAAAGTCGTTCTTGCCGCCGGCGCGCAGGAAACCACGCGGCTGCTGCTCAGAAATAAGCAGGTTTTCACAAAACGCGGCGGCCAGCCTGAGGCGCTGGGAAAGTATTATCAAGGACATGTTTCTGGAAAAATTGCCAGCGTGCGTTTTTATGGCGATCCAAAAAAAACACATTATGGTTTTATACGCACTTGCGAAGGCGTCTATCTGCGCCGCCGCCTTCAGTTATCCACCGAGGCCTTGTTAAAAAACAACCTGCTAAACACGGCGCTGTGGCTGGATAATCCGCTCTATGTAGATCCCCGACATCGCAACGGCGCGATGTCATTCATGTATCTGGCGATGATCACGCCCATCCTTGGAAAGCGACTGGCCCCCCCGGCTATCGCCCAATCTATCACCAAGGGCAAGGTCGCCGGTATCCCGCAACATTTAAGAAATATTCTCAAAGATTTTCCCAAATCACTGGCCATACCGGCTACGACTTTTTACTCGCGTTATTGCATCAAACGCAAATTACCGGGTGTATTTCTTTATAGTCCGCTAAACATTTATGCCTTGCATTTTCACTCGGAGCAGGTTCCCGTTCCTGAAAATCGCATGGAGCTAAGTGCTGACGGAGAAACGCTTGACATCCACTATAAATATACGGAACTGGACGTTGAGTCGATTATTCGCACGCATGAGCTGTTGGACCAATGGCTGCGACAATGCAACTGCGGCGAGTTGACTTATTGGTATCCTAAAAATGAACTGTCGGCGGCAATCCATTCCATGTCAATCGATGGTCTGCATCAGGTCGGCACGACTCGTATCGCCGCAACGGCCGATGCTGGCGTGGTTGATGATAATTTAAAAGTCTGGGGAACTTCCAATCTTTATGTTTGCAGCAGTTCAGTCTTTCCGACTTCCGGCCAGGCCAACCCGACTTTCCTTTTAGGAGTGTTTGCCGTGCGCCTGGCCCATCAGCTTTCAGCGGATGCGTCGCGCTAAACCATTTACATTTCGACAAAATGATTTCCGTCATCATTCTTACCAAAAACGAGCAAAATGATCTTCCGCGATGTTTGACGGCGCTGCGTTGGTGTGACGACGTGCATGTGGTGGACTCCGGCAGTTCGGATCAGACCATCAGCCTCGCGCGCACGTTCGGCGCCCGCATTTACGAAAACGCCTTTGTGTCTTTTGGCGACCAGCGAAATTGGTCTTTGGATCATTGTGCTATCAAATATCCGTGGATACTCTTTCTCGACGCCGACGAAGTGGCGAATGAAGAATTCGTCAAAGCCATCTCCCAAGCGGTGGCCGAAGCGCCTGCCAACATTGCAGGTTTTTATTGTTGCTGGAAATTGATCTACGAAGAACGCTGGCTCAAGCGCTGCGATTCTTTTCCGAAATGGCAATTCCGTCTGATGCGCCAGGGTCACGCTCGATTCACCGATTTCGGGCATGGACAAAAAGAAGCGGATCTGCAAGGGTCCATTGAATACCTCCGCGTCCCATATGATCACTATGGTTTGAGTAAAGGTATCGGCCCGTGGCTGGACCGGCACAATCGGTATGCGACGCTGGAGGCGGCGGTTCGGCTATCCGCACCAATCGTCTGGCGCGATGTTTTTTCCCGCCACGGCTCCAAACGCAACAAGGCTTTGAAGCCGATCGTCAGCCGAATGCCTGGTTGGCCTTTGATAAGGTTCCTGATCACTTATGTTCTATGCTTGGGTTTTTTGGAAGGCCGACCAGGCTTTGTCTATTGCGCGAATCTGGCTTATTACGAATTTTTGATCCGGATAAAAATGCGCGAGGAAAAAGCAACGCGGTCAAAAGAGAAATGAATTTACCCTGCTTAGCTTTGCTTCCGCCAGTTATAAGAAACAACGTAAATGTTTTGACCGACTTTTAACGGTTCCAGCCAATCTGCCATGTCTGCACCAACCAATAATCACCTAAAATATCAGGCCTATGTTGACGGCCTACGCGCGGTGGCTGTTCTCTCGGTGATTTTCTACCACGCCGACCTCGGTTTTAGCGGAGGTTACGTGGGAGTCGATGTGTTCTTCGTCATCTCCGGTTATCTTATCACCGGACTGATTCTAAAGGAACTCGAGGGCGGACACTTTTACATTACTGAATTTTGGGAACGCCGGGTCCGGCGTATATTTCCGGCATTGGCAGTGGTTGTCCTCATCACCCTTGTCGCCGGCTGGTTCTTGTATTTTCCGTCAGACTTTAAGGAGCTCGGCCAATCGGTGCTTGCCCAAGCATTACTGGTGTCCAATATTTATTTCTACGAAGCTGCTGGTTATTTCGCCCAAGGCGTCGAAGTCAAACCGCTGCTCCATACTTGGTCCTTGGCGGTTGAGGAACAATTCTATCTATTTTTTCCGTTCCTGCTCATTGTTTTCAAACGCTTTTCAAAACATTCCATAATCCCCGCCATCTTTCTGCTTTGTGGAGGCTCTTTCATCCTTAGTGTTTACTGTAGCTACACTCACCCGCGGGCCAATTTTTATCTGTTGCCTACCCGGGCGTGGGAACTTTCCATCGGCTCATTTCTTGCCGCCGTTGATTTGCGGCGAACCGCTATCCGCTGGCTGGCGGAGTCGATAAGTTGGATTGGTTTGCTCGCAGTTTTGTTCGCGATTTTCTGTTACGACCGCGAGACTCGATTTCCCGGTGTCGCCGCCATTCTGCCCTGTGTTGGTGCGGCCATGGTCATTTGGTCGAATAACGTCACGCTGACCTCCGTCGGAAAACTGCTGGCCATCCGCCCCATCGTCTTCATTGGTTTGATTTCCTACTCGCTTTATCTTTGGCATTGGCCAGTATTGGTCTTCTTCAAATATTGGGCTGTCGCACCGCTGCCGCCAAGCCAACGATTTCTGCTGCTATTAATTAGCTTGGTTATAGCCGTCTTGTCCTGGAAGTTTGTCGAGACCCCATTTCGCAGACGCGCGCTTCTGGAAAGACGGTCGCATATCTTTGCATTTTTCGGGCTGACCACGGCGGTAATGTGCCTCGCCGGGCTCGTCATATTTAGGTTAGACGGAGCACCTTCAAGGATACCTGCTGCGGCATTGCAATACCTTCAAGGAAATCCTGTTGTTGAAGGCGACAATAATTCCACTTCCAGCCGCGTGTTGACATTAATGGACGCACAGAATGGAAACTTTAATTTTTTTGGCACAACCAATCCAGGTCAACCGATAGACTTATTAGTGTGGGGCGACAGTCATGCGCAAGTTGAAATACCGATGCTGGACGCGCTTTGCAAGGAGCATTCCGTTCGTGCGGTGGCGGCCACCCACTCACAAACTGCGCCATTAGTCGGCTATGAAAGTCGGGGCGTTTGGAGCTTGAACCGAGATAGTTTGGCGTTCAATGATGCCGTGGTTGAATTTGTTCAAAGCAAACATATCAGCAATGTGATTATCATTGCACGGTGGGATTACTATATTACTGAAGACAAGGGAACCGATCGACTACATCGTGGCATTATGGCAACGATCGAAGCGTTGCAGAATTCGGGCGCCAAAATTTGGATCATGCGACAGGTTCCAAAATATTCCTGGAATGTTCCAAAGGCGCTGGCTTCCGCTGTCTTGCACGGTCATGATCCCGAGCAGCTTGGGCGACCGGTTGCCCAACAGCGCATTGAAATGCAGATTCAAAATCCGATTTTTGAAGGCATCAGTTCTTCCAATGTTACAATCCTCGATCCGACGGACTTTTTTGTAGATGCCTCCGGTCGTTGCCGGGTAGCGAAGGACGGTAAATCGTTATATTTTGACACGGATCATGTTAATCTCGCTGGAGCTTTCATGCTGCGTCCGCTCTTTGAGCCGATCTTTAATGAAGACAAGAAAAATTCGTCGCCCCGTTTAAATAAAGATTTCAAACTGTAAAAGTTATCGGAAATCGGACTAGATATGAGTGAATGTCTTATACTCGGTGGGAGTGGTTATATCGGCTTCAACTGGGCGAAGCGTTTGGCCGGCAAAAAACAATATTTTGACCGGATTGTGCTTGCGGATATCCGCCCGCCCAATCAGCCGGTTCCGGCGGGTTGTGAATTCATCAAACAGGATGTCCGCCAGCGCTGGCAAGCAACTAATCTGAAGCCAGAATGGATATTTAATTTTGCCGCCGTGCACCGCGAACCTGGCCACGTGCGGGCGGAATATTTTGACACCAATCTTGCCGGCGCAAAAAATGTATGCGCTTTTGCCGAAAATGTGGGATGTAAAAACATATTATTTACCAGTAGCATTGCGATCTATGGTGCTTTAGATCGTCCAGCTTCTGAAAATTCGCTGCCTTATCCCACCACGCCTTATGGCATCAGCAAGCTCTGCGCGGAATTGATCCATAAGGGATGGCGGCGAAGTAGCGCCGGTCAGCGGCTTTGTATCTGCCGTCCCGGTGTGATTTATGGTCCCGGTGATCCCGGTAACATCCTGCGAATGATCCGCGCCATCCGCAAAGGATATTTTGTTTTTCCGGGCAGCAAAGATTTGCGGAAAAGTTATGGCTACATTGAAGGTTTGCTAGACAGCTTTGAGTTCGTGATGGCCAGTAAAGAAGATCAATTGATTTATAACTATGTCGAGCGGGAGACGGAAACCTTGGGCAGCTTGGTCCGTATTGTCCAGGCGCAGCTTGGCACTAGGACGCCGACGTTTACGGCGCCACGGCCATTGCTGGAAGCCGTTGCGGTGCTCGCGCAAATCGCTACTGGCGGCCGGAGCCCGTTGCATCCGGTCCGCGTCCGCAAAACCGCTTCGTCCACGCACATTATTCCCGAATCACTTTTAAAAATGGGGTTTCCGTTTCGTTTTGATTTTGCGGCCTCGCTCCGGGACTGGGCAAAAAAATCGCCGGAAGATTTCGCCTGAGGAATACCTGCCCATCGGCAATTCTTTTTTAAACTAGCAATTCACGCATGGTTTTTAATCAACCATGGAAAATAACACCAAAATGAGCTTGTATTCGATCAGGCTAGGAGTTTTATTTAGCTGTGATGAGGGTTGAATTTCAAGTCGTTTTTTATGAGTATTTGTCAAATGGCTGCGCGAATGGCAAGCGGCAATACTGCTTCTGCCAAATCCTCCCATGCGGCCTGCCCCAGAAGCGATGGTTTGGTGGTAGTGGCATCACAATTATCTAAATCTTTCGGATTAAAGCATTAAATTTACTATGGACGAGGAAGACGAAGATTCACCAGCTCATCAATCCGGCGGCGCTTTCGCGACGATTTTTTTCAATCAGCTTCATCTCTATAAGCGGTTGCTGCTGCGCTACTGGTGGATACTTTTACTGGCCATTGGCCTGAGCGAGGGGATTCAGTGGACAATGCTTCGGCACGTGCCGCCAGCATTTGTATCCGTGGGCAAGATGATTGTCAATGTGAAGCTATCCATCCCCAACGCCAATGTCTATTCGGAAGAATTGGTCTATTTTTTCGGCACCCAGGTGGCGCTGATGCAGAGCGATTCAGTCATTAACCGGGTAAATCTCCAGTTACAATCAACGCATCCGGAACTGCATCCGGAACCGGTTAGCATCGATGTAACGCTTTCGCCCAAAACCAGCATCTTCAACCTGCGTGCGGTGGGCCGGGATCCGAAATACACGCAGGCTTATTTGAACGCGACGATGGATGAATACATTAAGTTAAAAAAGGACCTGCTGGCCAATGCCACGATCGCCACGCAATCAGGACTGGAGGAGGAACTAAAGCAGCTGGCTGGTGAACTCCAGAAGAGCAAGGATGATTTGATAAACTTTCAAGCCAGTAATAGTGTCGTTTTTTTGCAACAGAACGGAGGCAACAACGCCGCTGACTATCTCGTCACCTTAAACCGGCAGTTAGCCGAACGCAATTCGGAACTGTTGCTGCTTAAAACGCTCACGCTGGATCAAAATCTGGAGAGACTTCAAGGCATTTTGACGCAACAAAGCAGTTCATCGCAATCCAATGTTATCGCGCAGCAGAATGCCATCGCTGGCCCTTCATCTAATCCGGCGCATGACTCCAAAAATGATCCATCACTAGCAATCACGCCCTACAATTTAGGTGGCTTTGAGAACGCCTATTTGCAGGCAAAGCAGCAGATCATACTCTTGAAAGCCCGTCGCGATGAGCTGGGCAAATTTTTGGATCCGGACGCAAATGACATGTTAGAGTTGGATGCAGAAATCACGCATCAACAGAAGCTCTTGGAAATCTACAAACAACAAAGCCAGGAACAGTTGGAAAATCGCCAGCATACCCTCGAATTGCAAGTGCAAGACTTGGAAAACCAAGTCAAGATATGGGAGTCTAAGGCGCTGGAAGTGAGCAAAAAACTTTCCGATTTCGAGTCGCTCAAGGAAAATCATCAGCGGCTACAGACGATGTATGATCAAATGCAGGCCAATTCTCAGACGCTTGATGTGAACAAGGGCATCGGACAGGAAAGTGTGACCGTTCTGGAACCCGCCTCCCCGTCGATGCCGGTGCTGCCCAACATTGTCAAACAATATATCATGGCAGGCCTAATAGGTCTGGTGCTGGGCATCGCCATATTGGTGCTGATCGGTCTTTTGAACGACCGGCCAAACACGATTTCTGATTTGGAACAATTATTTGATCTCCCCGTGCTGGGACAAATTCCTTTAATAAAGGCAAAGGGTAAAGAAGGAGTGACTATACTCCAAACGGATGACCAGCGTTATCCGTTGGTTGAATCTTACCGTAGTCTGCGGTCTGCCTTCCTTTATAAGGATTCACTGAAAGGCTCGCCGGGAGTCCAGCCCAAAAGCATCGTCATCAGCAGTGCCGTTCCGGATGATGGTAAGTCAATGACCGCCGCCAACTTTGCAATCACGCTGGCACAGGCCGGTGCCAAAGTGCTGTTGATAGATGCCGATTTTAGACGCGGGGTCTTGAACAAACATTTCTCGGTAGCCGCCAGCCCGGGACTGGCGGAGGTGCTCGCCGGCCAAACCGCCTGGCCCGATGCCGTGGTCCAAACCTTTATCCCTAATCTCTCGCTTTTGCCTTGCGGAAACCCGCCGCGGCGATCGGGCAATCTGTTTGCCATGGCCGGCAAGTTTTACGCGGACATGGCGGGGCATTACGACTATTATATTTTTGATACTGCGCCGGTGATGATCGCCGACGATGTTTTGAGTTTGGCGCCTCATGCGGATGGTCTCATCATGGTTGTCCGGTCAGGCTTTACTTCGGGGCGCGTGGCTAAATCCGCACTGCATTCATTGCAATTGCGCCGGGTGAACGTGCTTGGCTTGGTATTCAATGCCGTTCACCCGAAAACCAGTGACTACTATTACTACCGTTCCAAAGAATATTATCCGGAACAATCTACGACTACCTAGGATAGAGTCTGACGCAATTAAGCTATGGCGTTCGCAAGATATAAAACCTTTGCGGTGAAACGGGGCTCACCGCGTTGGTGACCGTCACGATGAAATTTCCGTTGGATCCAGCAATATTCGACGCCATCTCAGTCCACTGGTTCAAAGGCTGCGTCAGATTGGTGCTCATTAAGACGGAGTAGGTCATCCCTGCTAGGCCACTGCCTACAGATAGGTTCAAATTAGCTCCGACCAAGCTGATATCATTGATGCGTGGATAAGTAGGCGTCGCGCCTTCCAAGCCGTTGGCATACAGCGTATCGATTTCACCAACGGCCAAGGGGCGGTTATACATTCGCACCCCGTTTTCTCCACCTAAAAACGGCAAGCCATTCCCGGCACCGGTGGATAATTGCTCTCCGAGAGCAAAAGGCAGGTCGCCGCCGGAATAAGCTGCTGAAAAAATTCCCGCGCCGTTATCGGCATTATCTATTCGATTACCATCCAGATAAATCTGGATTGAGCTGTTGCTGCTTCCCCCCGACCAAGTAAACGCGACAAAATGCCAGCCACCTGACAAGCTGGCGGTGGTCATTCGTCCGATATAATTCACCTCCGCATCTTGAATCACTTTAGCAGTTAGCGTGTTTGACGATGCATAAAATTGAAAATAGGCGTGGTTTGCCGAACTAGGATAATTGCCATAACAAGCTGCCACTGAACTATTCGTTAACGGGGTCATCATGTTAATCCAAGCTGTAACGGTTAGTCCGGCCTGCGGCCATATTTGCGGCGAGCTATAACCCAAGGTTGGCATATTTCCGTTCCAATAGACGGCGCCGTTGCCAAAAAAGGGAGGTCCGACCAGTGTCAGATTATTTTCCGACCAAGTGTCCACGCCATCCGCGTTGAGCGGATAATGCAACACAAGCCCATTCGTAATGTCGGTGGTTACAGGTCTGTAACTCACCGGGGCGTCATCCAAAAAAATTGATTGGATGACCGCATTGCTGCCATCTACGCCATTGGCCCACAAGGTAATTCCGCCTTGGAACAAGAATTGGAAGACATGGGAGAGGCCAAAAGGCTCATTCACCGAGTATTGAGCCGTGCTGCCATTGGTAGAGGTAATTCCCAGACTAAATTTTCTTGCCAAGGTGACGGTTTGTGAAGACTCCTGTGATGTATCAGGTTCGGCTGGGCTGACGACGGTGAGGAAATGATAGTTGGTGTCCGTTATGCTAATCGTGATGGTTCCGGCTGACGCAGCCAACAGTCCGTTGTTGGTGGTTAGGTTGCCGTTCACATTATACTGACGTTCCAAACCGCCCACGTCTATCCAGCCCGATCCATATGCGAGCGGGAAGGCAGGTATCAAATTTGACAAACTGGTGGCCGGCCCTTCATCGTCAATGATGATATAGCCTTGTGTGCCCAGACTTTCATTTTGCAGGTCGCCGTAACCATAATCGTCCAGCTCGCGGGGATTCAACAAACCGGTCAAATGCTCCGCGCCGGTCCAGCTAGGCTGGCCAGCGGCGGGAGCATTTGAATTTAAATCTATCACCGGTGTCGCTAATCCCCCCTCCGCCATTTGCCCGGCACAGAGGGCCGACTGAGTGCTGTCAAAGGGACGGGCGACGACCTGTTCAGAAGGGATGCCCTCAACACCGCTGATGATTGCCGAGACGGCAAAGTAATAAGCCTGACCGTTGGTTAGTCCACCGACAACATAATCAAGGTTCGAAGTGGTGACGGCGAAGCAGTTGTAAGGTCCACCGTTCATCAGGGAATAACGTATATTGTAAGTGGTTGCCGCGGCGACAGGGAGCCAGGATAGTTCCACCGACTGATTGCCGTTTTTGGCCGTGAGTGCGGTGGGAAAAGTGACCGGCGGATTGGTCAGCATGATGGTGGTGCCCAGGGGTCCGGAACCGCATAGTTCCTGAATATTGCGGGCATTGACAATGTGCCAGCGCTGGGGTCCATGGCCGCTCTCGTCATTCACCCACAGGTAATAGTCACAGTTAGCAGTCTTAACCCAAGTGGGAGAATATCCGTTGCCGGCAAAGCCGGGCAAAGCTCCTTCTAATGCATCATGGCCCACATTTGCTTCCCCGAACTGACCAACAAACAAACCATCGTCATAGAAATGCATGGATTGGCCGGCTTGACCTGCATGACGGAAGAATTCGCCATGATAGCCATAAAAAACATTGCGATCAATGGCCTGCAAAGTATTGCCGCCATATTGAACTCCATTGGAGATTTCGTAAGTGCCGAGGCCATCCATGTAATTGATCGACGGACTGGCTTTCCAAAGCCAGTTGTTTCCGCCAACGCGGATGCCGCCTAGGTGATAGCCTTCGTTGAGGTCTTGGTTAAATGTAATAAGTATATTGTTGGTGCTGATAGTGGTGCGAATATTGCCTTGTTCCTTACCTTGCGGAAAAGGATCGGTGCTGCCTTCAGGTGCCGAGGCAATGAGGGTCTCGGGATTCCAAATTGGGTTGTTGTTGGCATCAAAACCATTTAAAGAGGCTCCATACCAAGTAGCCGAGCCGGGACTTGAGCGCCGAGCAGAACCATCCGGGCCGAGAGAAATCCAACAGGTCTCGTTGCTAAATGCTGGATTAATGCCAGTGAAGCGAAGCTGATTGGTGGCCAATTCACACAGTTCGGTGAAAACAAAATTATTGCTCGTTTTGTAAGTGTAATTGTTAATCAAGGCATACGTTCGACCATTGGTGAAAGTCGTCACGTCATAGATGCCTTGATCGTAACCTCCCTGATCAGTTGTATAATAAACGGGCGCAACGTTCGCCTTCCAATTATTTACCAAGGTCCAAGCCTGGGCCAGGGGCTTGGTATAATCCACGTTGAATTCCAGAAATTGATTGAAGACACGGGAAGGATTGTTTTGATCCACGCTGGCATTGTAGGAATGCGGTTGATACATGATCTGATCGAGATAGTTGCAGGTGGCCGAGAAATGCAAGGCCCGATGATTGCCGCCATCGCCTACCCAGAATGTGCCGTCTGATTCGAAACTTAAGAACGTGTCATCGATCTCACCATTAAAAAACCAGAACTTATTGGTTTGGACGGCGACGCCGTTTGTGGCATAACCACCGCCAAGGCCATAGGTCCAAAGGCTATTGCCCGCATTATCAAATGCCTTGACCTGCTGGCTGCTGCCCCCATCGGCCACAAGAACAAAATTTGAATTTGTAGGATTAACGGCGACCGCCATCGGTTGGTTGAAATTTCCCAAGTTTAAAGCTAGTGTCGGATTGACCGTGAGATTAGTGAAGCACATAACGGCATTGCCTGAAACAACCCATAGGCTGCCGTCGGAGGAAAAACACATGCGGCCTGGCGAAGTGACGCTGATGCTATTGAGCGTTGCTCCCGACAATTTGTCCAACAGATAGACGCGATTATCCGTCGCGACCGCCGCCGCCAACAGATTGCCGCTTAGCTGCACCGCCAACCCGCTAAGACTGGGCTGGGTGCCAACATAAATACCTGGAAAAATGGGATTCGAACCATTTTTAATCATTGTTCCGCCGCCAAAGTTCGCAGAAGTGTTATCGGCTACGTTAAAAGCGACTATGCATCCGGGCGTAAGCGGACCGCCGGTCGGACTATAAGTGGCGGCCGCACCAAAATAAACCCAGTGACCATCGGTCACCGTCCAACTCCAAGTTAAGTCATAAATGTTAGCCGTGTTTCCATATAGGTTGGTCGCAGCCGCCTCAGGTCCCCATTTCGAATTGACACGTTGCGGGTTGGTGGTTGAAAAACTGCGAAAGTCATAATTGCCTTCGTTGTAGCCGGAGACATAGAAGCCATTGGTTCCATTCATAGTCATGTCTTGAATGGGCCAGTATCCGGTATGAACGGTAGGGCCAGATAGTGCATCGGAGGTGTTGCCGATGGCACCATCCCAAACATATTCGGTATTATGTTGCAGGACTCGAATTTGATAGAGTCCGGCGGCGACAGCATTCGTGCTGTCATCCAAACCATCCCAGATGGCGGTGTAGGTGCCGGCAGAGTAACGCACCTTGCTCCAGAGTGTGCGGATTAGAGTGCCATCCGGCGCAAAAACTCCCGCGCTCGTTTTGCAGGGCTCATCCAATGTGAACTGAAAGGTTGAACTGGTCGCCAGTAACACCATCGGTGCGAAAAGCAACGCCGCAAGCACCAGGCAGCGCACTTTTTGGAACCATAATTGTTTGGTAAATTTCAAAATGAATTAAAATTAAATACTGGAAGTATCACGTGTTGCGAAATATGCAGCTTTCCCGAAAAAACCGGAGCTAGCCATCTTGACCAAGTGATCGCGTCAGTTGCCTCCAAGCAATTTTTTTCTTTCGACTGTTTAACAATCCTCTGAACATCCACGCGGTTTCCAATTTAAGCCGCCACAAATCGTTCCTGCAACCAATATAAATAATTTTAATCCCGCGCATAAAGTTGTCAACAGGAATTAGAAAAATCGTAAGCAGCCTTTTTTACGCAGTTATCTTAGATGTGATTTTTTGATTTGAATCAAAAAGTCCTTGAGAGCTTAAAAAGCACGGACAGTGTCGGAAAATTTTACACAACGACTGGCGAATAACCAGTCAATTCGCTTTTCTAAAATATATTTATGGTTTAAGTCGTTTTAATAAAGTAGCTTGTCAATATGGATCAAAACAGCCGAGAATCTGGTCTGCATTTTCCTTTTTTGTTACGTCCAAAAGCGAAGGTGGTGCTTGCGCCATGCATAGCTTTTCGTTAATATATCGCTGTTTGTTTGAAAAGTATAAAAACCTTCCATGAAAACGTTGTATAAAAAATCAGTCGGGGGAACTTGGGTCGGCATGGGAATTCTGGCAACGGCCATTAATTTACATGCGCAAGTGATCAGTTGGGACATTGGCGACAACAACATTATCACCGGCGGCAGCCAATTCGCCGGCATCGTCAGCGAAGCTTATTGGAACAACACCTATTCCGAAAATGGTAATGCTACCGGTTCTACGGTAGTGAATCAGAATTTGACCGATAGTTCGGGGGCCACCACGGCAGTGTCTGTGACCCAGCTTGCTTCCCAAAATAGTTATAACTATTGGGCGATCAATTTTACCACCCCGGGCCAGGACGCCGATGGCACATACAATCGCAATCTGCTCAATGGCTATCAAAATGACGGAGCGACTGTCGCCCCATATACTTCCGGCATCACCATCAGCAATATTAACTTCACAAAATTCGACTTGTATGTCTATTTTTCCTCGGATACGGCCGGGCGAATTGGCAATGTGACCGATGGCGCCACAACTTACTTTTTCACGACCATTGGTCCTGCAGAAACCTCGGGTGCCAATGCGCTCTTCACGCAGACCACTGAAACCAGCAGTCTCAATAATCCCGCTGCGGATTACGCCGTTTTCAGAGGATTGACGGACAACACTGAAAGCATTTACGTGACCGTGCCTGGCTTTGGTGGAATAGCCGGTTTTCAGATTGTTCCAACTCCTGAACCAAGTTCGCTCGCGCTGGCCGGCGTCGGGTTGGCATTGGTGGGCTTGCGACGTTTTGGGCGTGGACGTTAGACTGTGAACCAATCGCTCCATTTTGGGGCCAGAACAGTAAAATATTTAGGTAGATTTCGGGATAAGCTTTCAAACCGATTTGCAAAAAATCGGTGTTTTTTTTTAAAATTTAGCTTGGGTTTTTATTAATAGAATCCTGCTTTTTAATTTAATTCGTTCACCCTGCATTATCTCACGGCCCATTCCTAACATGAAAACGAGATTCATCTTGATTCAGTTGGCTGTGATTTTATCGGCGCTAATTTGGGGTGTTAGTGAATTGCAGGCGGAGGTTGCGACTGCTTTTACGCCTAAAATAAAAATTATTCTTGTGGGCGATTCCACCGTCAACGATGGCGGTGGCTGGGGTTTTGGCTTCAAGCAATTTCTCACAACCAATGTGGAATGCATCAACACCGCCGCGAACGGACGTAGTTCGAAAAGTTTCATCGCCGAGGGAAAGTGGACGAATGCGCTCGCATTAAAAGGCGATTATTATCTCATTCAATTTGGGCACAACGACGAGCCTGATAAAGGCCCGGATCGCGAGACGGATCCCGCCACTACTTACAAACAAAATCTGACACGATACGTTGACGACACGCGGGCCATCGGTGCGCAACCGATTCTGGTCACGTCGCTCACACGGCGAAATTTCGACGAATCGGGCAATGGCAGACTGGTTCCCAATCTTACGCCGTATGTTGAGGCGATGAGAAAACTGGCGGCGGAGAAAAATGTGCCGCTGGTGGATCTGCACGCGCGCAGCGTGGCCTATTGCGAAAAAATTGGTGCGGAAGAAACCGCCAAACTAAATCCCATTGCGCACGGAAAGGCCGACACAACGCACTTGAACCGCGCCGGCCAGATGGTTTTTGCGCGAATTGTTGTTGAGGAGTTGCGCAAAGCAGTTCCTGAACTGGCACCGTATCTTTTGACCGAACCGAATTCTGCGGGGGCGCTGCCCAAAATATTGGACGCGAAATAAAATCGGTGCGGCCCAATATCGCACGCGCACGCTTGCAAGTTTCATTTTCGGCGCGCGGTGGATTTTTTCCACCGCGCGTTTTTTTCTGGGGTGAATTCGCTGGCGTCGCTACACAAAATCCGTCACTTTGCGCGCCAATTCATCGTTGAAAACGCTGCACAAATATCTGGCCGGGCAGGTGCTCGCGGCGACACTATTGACCGTCGCGGTCTTCACCGCCGTGCTGCTGGTCGGCAACGGACTGCGCGAAATTCTCACGCTGCTCGTCAGCGGCCATGTTTCCTTCGGCCTGATGTGCAAGGCATTTCTGTATCTGATTCCGTTCGTTTGGATCTTCGCGCTGCCGATGGGAATGCTCACGGCGACCTTGCTCGTGTTCGGCCGGTTCAGTGCCGATCAGGAATTGACCGCCGCGCGTGCCAGCGGCGTGAGCCTGCTATCGCTGGTCATGCCGGTGTTGATATTGAGCTTGCTCGGCTGCGGCTTGAGCGCGTGGTTCAACATGGAGATCGGTCCGCGCAGCCGCGTGGCCTACATTCTTCTCACCGGCGAACTGAAAAAAGAATTGATGAACGCGCAGCTGCCTGAAGGGTATCCCGTCCGCGATTTTCCCGGCCTGATTTTTTACGTCAAAAAAAACAACGGCGGCGACCTCGAAGACGTGACGATCTACCGGCTGCAAAATGAGACCAACGTGGACACGACCATCCACGCCGTGCGTGGCAAGTTGGAATCCAACCGCGCGGAAAACCAGTTGGTGCTGCAACTCTTCGAGGTGCGCAGCGCGACCATCGGTCCGCACGGCAACACCATCAGCTCGTCGCCCACGATGAACTTGAACTTCAGCGCGGAGGCGGTGACAAACCGGCCATTTGAACCGAAGATCAGCGACATGACCTTTGGCCAATTGCGCAATAAATTGCATGATTTGGAAGGCCTGAACCTCGCACCCGCCGCGACCAATTCCCCGGCGGAATGGCGCGCGCAGCTGGCGACATTGCGGCAGCAGCAAAAAGATTTCGCCGAACCGGTGCGCGTGGAGATGCACCGGCAGGTCGCGTTTTCGTTCGCGTGTTTTGGGTTCACGCTCGTGGGCATTCCGCTCGGCATCCGCGTGCATCGGCGGGAGACCAACATCGGCGTGGCGCTGGCGCTCGTGCTGGTCGTGGTCTATTACGCGTTCGTGATGCTCGGCGAATCGCTGTCGTCGCGGCCGGAACTCTATCCGCACCTGATCTTGTGGCTGCCGAATTTTATTTTCCAGGCCGTCGGTGCAGTTTTGCTGTGGCGGGCCAATCGGGGCATTTGAAAGGCAGACAGCATTTACAGAATTAACCGAATTCAATTCCAGCCGGTCAGAAAAAACAATACTGAAAATTCTGTGAATCGGTCTAAACTTTTTTCCGGCGGAAAACTTTTCCCATGTCCGCCTGGTCCACGGGCTTGACGAGCATTTCATCAATGTTGACATGCGGCGGCCGGCTGGCGACCCAGACGAGGATTTCCGCGATGTCGGCGGCGACGAGCGGATTCGTGCCGGCATAAAGTTCCTTCGCTTTTTGCGCGTCGCCCTTGAAACGCACGAGGGAAAATTCCGTCTCCGCCAAACCGGGATCAATCGTGCTGACGCGGATGCCGGTGCCGAACAGTTCCTGCCGCAGCACGCGCGTGATCTGGAGTTCACCCGCTTTGGCCGCGCAATACGCCGAGCCGCCCGCGTAAGCCGTGTGCCCGGCCACGGAGCCGATGTTGAGGATGCTCGCGCCGGCATCGTGCGGCAGGAGCGGCAGCGCCGCGCGCGTCATGCGCAAGACGCCGAGGACGTTTGATTGCAGCATCGCCTCCCAGTCCGCGTCCTTGCCCTCGGCCACGGTGTCGAGGCCGTGCGCGCCGCCGGCGTTGTTGATGAGAACGTGCAGATTTCCAAGCTTTATTTTTCCATTGCCGATTTTTTTCTTTGCCCACGCGATGAAAGTTTCCACGCTCGCAGTTTGCGCCACATCGAGGGCATGAAAATGCGCTGTAGTTGCCCCGGCTTTTTTGGCGGCCGCCGCGACTTTTTCCAAGCGGTCCACGCGGCGCGCGCCGAGCAGGAGTTTTGCGCCGTGAGCGGCAAACGCGGCCGCCGCCGCCGCGCCAAATCCGCTGGACGCGCCGGTGATAAGAATCCATTTATTTTTTAACGGTGATCTCATGCTGGAAAATTATTCCTGCTGGCCAGTTTTTTTCGAATCATCCTTTGAGTGCAATCTGCCAAGGTTTGAGATTTTGTCGAACAAAAATCCCACGACGAGCGCGCAGATGCAGCCGACGATCACGCCAAGCACGCGGTCCAGCGAACTGTGCCATTTGCTGTTCTCGCCGATGAGCGTCACGATGATGACGGCCACAAACGCGGGCCGCAGCGCGTCGTCCTGTTTCAAAATATAGCAGACCAAGCCCGTGAGCATGACGCCGATGGCCATGGCGATGACGGGTTGACCGATTAGGGAAAGCAGCATCGCGCCGCCAAAGGCCCCGGCGAGATTTGCCAGGACGCGCATCAGCGACGCCTGCCAGGACGAATGCAAATCGGGCTGCGTCACCAGCACGGCAGAGACGGCGGCGACCCACGGCGTGCCGGGCAATTGGATGAACTGGTAGCACAGCACGGCGACCACGGTGGCAACGGCCGCCTTCGTGGAAAAAATGACGGCTTCAAAATGGCGTGTGGGCATGGGCGAAAACTTTCAACGCGCGGCACTATATTCCAAGTGGCGGCGCGGCTCCAGTTTTCAATGGGCCAGCCGTGCGTCAGAAATTTTGAGCGGTTTGATTTGCGGCACGCCCAAATGGAAGATCGTCCACGCCACGACATGCGCACAGCCGCAGATCAGCAGGATGTTTTTATAAGTTCGCCGCCAAGCTCCAGAACAATACCGAACCGGCATACGCGGCTTTGGTGCCGATCCAGTTGATGAGCGGGCCGAAACAGATTTGCCCGACGGCGTAGGCAGCCTGGAAAAAAATCCCCATGCGGCCATAGCCGGTTTCCGTCCACGAAAAATTTTTCGACAGAACCGGCTTGAGCAAACCGAGCACTTGCCGGTCCATATAATTCACCGTGCAGGCAAAAAAAGGAGCGCGCAAATGAGCCGCCGGAATTTCCCGTCTTGGTTCATTTGAGCAAATCGAGCGAGGAGTTTTTCACGCGGACTTCGTTGAGCTGCGGACCAAATTTATTTTCGACGTGGACGTTTTCAAATTTGATCCCCGCCGCGTCGGTGACAAATACTCCGTTCTGCGCGGTGATGAAAACATTTTTCAAGGTGATGTTTTGGATCGGCATTTCCGGCAAGCCTTGCAGCACAATCGCCGTGTGCGCGCCGCGGCACACCAGATTTTCTATGTGAATGTCGCGAAACTGCGGCGTGGCTTCCGTGACCGGCGGCAGATTGGTTTCGTTGACGCCGCCGCTGTCATCGAGCGGCGATTTGCCACCATAATAAAGGTTGAAATTGATCGCGTCCGCCCCGATGTCCAGCATCCGCACGTTGGAAATGAAAATCTTTTCCACCACGCCGCCGCGCCCGCGCGCGCTCTTGAAACGCAGCCCGATGTCCGTGCCGATGAACGTGCAGTTGTTCACGCGAAAGTTGCGGACGCCGCCGGACATTTCACTGCCGATGACAAAACCGCCATGCGCGTGGTAAACCGTGCAGCCTTCAATCAGCACGTCTTCCGTCGGAACGCCGATGCGCCGACCGGCGGCGTCCTTGCCGGACTTGATGCAGATGCCATCATCCCCCGCCTCAAAAGTGCTGTCGCGGATGACGGCGCCCCGGCAGGATTCCAAATCCAGCGCATCGCTGTTCTGTGCGAGCGGTGAGTTGTGAACCGTGACATTGAGAATGGAAACATCCTCGCAGAGCGCGGGGTTAAGCGTCCAGTTCGGCGGATTTTGAAACGTCACACCCTGGAGCAGAACTTTTTTGCAGCCGATGAGCCGCACCATTTTTGGACGTAAAAATTGATGCGCCGGTTCGTAGTCTTCGATTTTCAGAGAGCTTTTTTTTCGCAGGTCGGAAATTATTTTTTCGCCGGCCATCACTTCGCGGCTCGGATACCAGGCGTCGTTTTTTTCGTTCGCCACCCCGCCGGATTTGACCAGCGCCTTCCAGTCGCGATCACCAAGCTTTTCCCTTTTCATCGGCCGCCACGCATCGCCGCCACCGTCAATGATGCCTTCGCCGGTGATGGCGATATTTTCCAAGTTCAGGCCGGCGATCGGCGAAGTCGAATCCACTTCCTGTTCGCCTTTCATGTCAAATACCGCAAGCGGATAAAGTTGATAGTCGCCAGAAAATTTGATCAGCGCGCCGCGTTCGAGGTGCAGATTGATTTGGCTGCGCAATTGGATCGGTCCCGTCAGCCAGAAGCCCGGTGGCACGATGAGTTCGCCGCCGCCGGATTTTGCGAGCGCGGCAAGCGCCAGCTCAAACGCGGCCGTATTCAGCGTCCGGCCGTCGCCGTTGCCGCCAAAATCAGCCAGCGACACAATTTTTTCGGGGATGACTGGCAACGCTGCGTGCGGGAAATTCGGCGGCGTGGCAGCGTTGGTGACCCGAAAACTCATGGCCAGTAAAATGACCCCGAGCATGAGCCGGGTGAGATTGAGAAAAATCATGGTTGATCAATCGTATCAGCAGCTTGAATAAATTTTTTTATGATTTTCGGCATTGCTCTATGAAATATCGGCGAGCGAGGCATTTCAAAATAGCGGGCGGAAATTTTTAAATTGCGCGCTGGTGATGCGGGAGATTAGGCGCAAGTTTTTGTGTCGGCAAGCAGGGGAAATTCCTTCGCGCGCCCTTCAAGTCATTTGGCCTTGGCCGTGGCCGGCGAATAATTTGATGGAAATTCCGCCGTGGTCGGGATTAAAGTAGTCGGGGTTGTCAGCTTTATGAAATGTTTTGTCACCGGCGCATCCGGTTTCATCGGCTCGAATCTCGTCCACGAACTTGTCGCGCGCGGGCATCGGGTGAAGGCGTTGTTGCGACCGGGCGCGGACGAGCGCGGGTTGCTGGGCTTGAAATTTGAACGAGCCACCGGCGATGTTTCCGACCGTAAATTTCTTGAACGGGAGATGGAAGGTTACGACTGGTGTTTCCATGCCGCCGCGAGCTACCAACTGTGGATGCGCAACTACAAGCCGATGTATGCCGCCAATGTCGAAGGCACGCGCAACGTGCTCGAAGCCGCCGGCAAGGCCTGCTGCCAGAAAATTGTTTATACCAGCACGGTCGGCTGCATCGGCCTGCCCAAAAAAATCAACGGCAAATTTGCGCCGACCGATGAGACGGACATCACGACCGTTGAGCAGATGACGAACGATTACAAACGTTCCAAATTTCAAGCCGAGGCGGTGGCGATGGAATTGTTCCGCAAAAAAGGTCTGCCGATCATCATCGTCAATCCGTCCGCGCCCGTCGGCCCCAGCGATGTGAAGCCGACGCCGACGGGGCAGGTCATTGTCGATTTTTTGAACCGAAAAATGCCGGCGTATCTGGAGACCGGCTTGAACTGGGTGCACGTCCGCGACGTGGCGATCGGGCATATTCTCGCGGCGGAAAAAGGCCGGCTCGGCGAGCGTTACATTTTGGGCAACGCCGACGGCAACTGGACGATGCAGTGGACGCTCGCAACGCTTGAAGAAATCACGAAAATTCCCGCGCCGAAAATGAAGGTGCCATATTGGGTCGCCTATCGCGCCGCGGAAATCAACGAACTGATTTCTTTTGTGACCGGTCGGCCGCCGCGCGCGCCGCTCGCCGGCGTGCGCATGGCAAAATATAAGATGTGGTTCAATCCGGCCAAGGCCATCCGCGAACTCGGCCTGCCGCAGACGCCGCCACGCCAGGCCTTCGTGGATGCCGTGCAGTGGTTTCGCGTGAACGGCTATGTAAATGGCAAATGAATTTGCGCCGCAAATGCGCGTTTTGCGCCTTGGTTGATAATTATATTTTTTTCTAAACTTGCCATCCACGCCAGATTGTGAAAAATTTCACAAACAAATTATGCCACACGTCAAATTATATATTCCGGGGCCGGTTGAAGTCAGCGAAAAAACGTTCAAAGCGTTTTGTTCGCCCATGATCGGCCATCGCGGTCAGGGGTTCAAAGACCTCTACGCCAAAATCCAGCCGCAGCTCCAGCAACTGCTTGACACGAAGCAATTGGTTTATCTTTCCACGTCCAGCGCGTGGGGCGTGATGGAAGGCGCGGTGCGCAATCTCGTTCAGAAAAAAGTGCTGAACTGCATGTGCGGCGCCTTCTCGGACAAGTGGTTTGACGTTTCCAAAAAATGCGGCAAACAGGCCGAAGCGTTGCAAGTCGAATGGGGTTCGCCCATCCGCGCGGAAGCCATTGATAAAAAACTGGCGAGCGGCGAATTTGACGCGCTCACGTTGATCCACAATGAAACTTCGACGGGCGTGATGTCGCCGCTCGCGGAAATCGCCGCGCTCAAGAAAAAGTATCCGGAGGTGATGTTCATCGTGGACGCGGTCAGTTCGCTGACCGCGCTGCCGATCAAGTTTGATGAGTTGGGCATTGATGTTTTGCTCGCCGGGACACAAAAGGCATTTGCGCTGCCGCCCGGACTCGCGGTGTTTGCCGCGTCGCCTGCCGCCCTCGCCAAAGCCGCCACGACGAAAGATCGCGGTTATTATTTTGACTTCGTCGAGTTCCAGAAAAACGCGGAGCAGAGCATGACACCGAGCACGCCGAGCATCGGGCATGTTTACGCGCTGAGTTCCAAGCTCGATGATTTTTTTGCAGAAGGTTTGGACGCGCGTTTTGCCCGTCATAAAAAAACCAATCAGCTCACACGCGATTGGGCGGCGAAGCATGGCTTCAATTTATTTCCCGAACCGGGTTATGAATCCGTCACGCTCACCTGCGTCAGCAACGGCGCGCGGCCGGGCGGTCGCACCGTAGATGTCGCGAAATTGCAGAAGCTCGTCAAGGATCAGGGCTTCCTGATTGACGGCGGCTACGGAAAAATCAAAGGCACGACGTTCCGCCTCTCGAACATGGGCGATGAAACCGAAGCCACGATGAATCAGCTCTATGCCGCGCTCGACAAGGCGATGGCGCAGTTGTAATTTTTTTACGGCTTTTTTCAAACGTCGCCGGCAGCCGCCGGCGACGTTTTTTTATTGAAAATCATTTGACGCTATTTCGGTGCGGGTTTAAAAAATATTTGTGGAAAATGCAGCAGTTTTTTGGCGCAACCCAAATCTCGGTTCCTCACCATTAGTTGCGCTATAGCCGGGGTTGTGCACAACATATTGTGTTTTCCGCTTTACACGAACCGATAGCTTTGGTTGTCTGAACCCAGTCATTATGTATCTCAAGAATCTAACAGTTTTCGGCTTCAAATCGTTCGCGGACAAGACCGCTTTGAACTTTGAGCCGGGCGTCACGGCAATCGTCGGACCGAACGGTTGCGGCAAGTCGAACGTTTCCGACGCCATCCGCTGGGTGCTCGGCGAGCAGTCCGCCAAGGCGTTGCGCGGCGGCGAAATGGCGGACGTGATTTTTAACGGCACGGACGGTCGCAAACCGATGGGCATGGGCGAAGTGTCGCTGACGCTCGGCGGCGTGGACGGCGAAAATTTGAAGGCAGCGGGCGTGGAGGTTTCCTATGACGAGGTGACTTTGACACGTCGGATTTTCCGGGATGGCGGCAGCGAATATTTTTTGAATCGCACGCCGTGCCGTTTGAAAGATATTCAACAACTTTTCATGGGCACAGGCATCGGGCGCACGAGCTACAGTATTTTGGCGCAAGGTCACATCACCCAGATTCTTTCGAGCAAGCCGGAAGATCGCCGGATGATTTTTGAGGAAGCCGCCGGCATCACGAAATTCAAATCGCAGAAAAAAGAATCGCTGCGCAAGCTGGAATACACCGAGCAAAATCTACTCCGCATCGCCGACACCATCAAGGAAGTGAAACGGCAGATCGGTTCGCTCCAACGGCAGGCGGGCAAAGCGCGGCGCTTCAAACAAATCCAACAGGAACTGCAGCACCTCGAAACGCAGTTGGCGCGACATCAATTTGACGTGCTGCAAAATGAAATCAAGGAGCGCCAGCTCGCGGTGGAAAATTTGCGGAACGAAATCGAGACCGGTTCGAACGACATTTTGCGTTTTGAAAATGAAATCTCAAAATTGCGCGAAACTCTTTCGGAATTGGAACACGAAGTTGCGGCGCAGCAGCAGCGCGGGCTGGAATTGAAGGCGAACATTGACCGCAACGAAAGCCGCATTCAGTTCAACGAAGAACGGTTGGCGGAAATCGAATCGCAGAACGGGCGTGCGCTCGCGGAAATTGCGCAGGCGGAGGAGCGCTGTCACGCGGCGGCGAGCGAATTGCTTTCGGTGACCGAACGGCTCGCGGTGGCCGAAGTGGCGCTGGCGCAGCACCAGGAAAATTTGACGGCCAAGCGCGAAGGTTTGCAACAGATCGAAAATAATCTGCGCACGAACCAGGAGAAATTGCGGCAGGCGCAAGCGACAGCGTTTGCCGCCGCGCAGGATTTGTCGCGCGTGCGTAACGAAGTCGGCGCGCTGGACATGATGAAGCAGGGCAATCTCGTGCGGCTCGAAAAATTATCTGCGGAAAAAATGCAGCTTGAGGAAGAGCGGATGCGCCTCGAAGCGCGCTTGCAGGAATTTACCGCGAGCGTTGAAATGGAAAAACTCAACGTCGCGACGACGCGCGGTTCCGTCGAGCAGCGGCAGAATCGTCTGCGCGAACTGCAGTCGGAATTGCAGGCGGCCTCAACGGAGCAGGACAAATTTTTGCATCAGCAATCCGACAAGCGTTCGCGCCTGACCGTGCTGGAGCAACTGGAAGGCGCGCACGAAGGTTTTGATGCGGGCGCGGTCGCGGCGTTGCGGCAGTCGCGCTCGGTCATCGGCTCGCTCGCGGATCGGATTCGCGTGCCGGATCAATTTGTCGCCGCCGTGGAAAATGCGCTCGGCCATAATTTGCAACTGGTTTTGACCGAGCAGCCGTCGTCGGCGCAGGAAATTCTCGCTGACTTGAACGCCAACAAATCCGGCCGCGCGAGTGTCGCGGCACTCGCGATCCAGCAGTATCAGGACGAAAAACAACTTTCGTTTGTCGGTGAAATGGCGCCGAGCGAAAAGAGCGATGCGCAAATCGTTTTGCACGCCGGTCAGATTGTCCACGCGATGAGCGTGATTCACGCCGAGCCCTCAGTGGAACCGCTGTTGAAATCGTTGCTTGGCCGCACCTTCATCGCCGCAGATCTCAACACGGCCACGGCCCAAATTCAGAATGGTCACGCGGGTTGCGATTTTGTGACCATGGGCGGCGAGCTGTTGAATCGTCACGGCATCTACACCGGCGGTTATTTAAATAAGGGCGCAAACGGCAAGGCACCGGGTTCTATTCTGGGCCGCAAAAATCAGATCACGGAATTGCAGGCCGAGTTGACCGAACTGCAAAATCTGGTGGCCGAGGCGAGCCGCAAACGCGGCGCGCTGTTGAGCGAGCAGACGGAATTGCAGGCGAGCTTGCAGGCGGCGCAGACGGAATTGCGCGAACAGGAAGTGGCCATCGCGACGCGCGAGGGCGAGTTCAAGGCGCTGCAAAATTCCAATCGTCTGCTGCAGCAGAAAATTGAAACGGTTTTGTTTGAAGTGGAAAGTCTCGCGGCGCAGGAACAGGAAGGTTTGCAAAAGCGCGAGGCGCTCACGGCGAAATTAAACGACTTGGAAACACGTGAGCGCAACGCGCAGGAGCAAGTTGTCGCGTTGACCAACGAACTCGAAAATCTGCGCGCGCACCGCGATGAGGCGAATGCGGCGTTGACCGAAAGCAAGGTGGCGCTCGCGGCGGATGAGCAGCTGGCGGCGTCGTTCAAGCAACAGGTGACGGCATTGGAACAGCGCATCCGCGAACTCACGCAGGTCGTTGAGCAGCGAAAAAACGAGTGTTCGTCTTTTGTTTCCAAACAGGAGCAGGCGCAGACGGAAATCCAGGATTCGCGCGCGCAGATTGAGCGGTTGCAGCACGAGCGCGAGCAGGTGAGCGGGCAGGCGGCGGAGTTGATCGGCCAGAAAAATTCGCAGGAAGGCGAAATCGCCGCGCGCGATGAAGCGTTGCGCACGCAACGCAACCGGTTGACGGAAATTCAAAACAAGCGCGGCGGCCTTGAAGTGGAACTCGCGCAGAAAAACATGTCCGTCCAAAACCTGCGTGAAAAAGTGCAGGAAAAATATCATCTGAACCTGGATGACATCCGCAGTGAATGCATCACGATCACGCTGGCCGACGAAGGCGCGCCGAAAGTGCAGACGCTGACGCCCGAAGAAATGGCGGCCGCCGGCGCGGCGACGGATTGGCACGCGGTCGGCCAGCAGGTCGAGGCGTTGCAACAAAAATTGGATGATTTGGGTCCGGTCAATTTGGTGGCGATTGAAGAATATGAGGAGACCGAGCAGCGGCATCAATTTCTCTCGACGCAGCACGATGATTTGGTGCACGCGAAAATTCAATTGCTGGAGATCATCAATCGCATCAACACGCAGACGCGGACGATGTTCGTGGAGACGTTTGAAAAAATCCGCGACAATTTCCGCCTGATGTTCGTGGATGTTTTTGGCGGCGGCAAAGCGGACTTGATTTTGTCCGACGAAAACGACGTGCTGGAAAGCGGCATTGAAATCGTCGCGCGCCCGCCCGGCAAACAGTTGCAGAGCATTTCGCTGCTGTCCGGCGGTGAACAGACGATGGTCGCCGTGTCGCTGTTGTTCTCGATTTATCAGGTGAAGCCGAGTCCGTTCTGCGTGCTGGATGAATTGGATGCGCCGCTCGACGAATCAAATGTGATTCGGTTCGTGAAAATTTTGCAGCGTTTTTTGGCGCACTCACAATTTGTCATCATTACGCACAACAAACGCACCATCGGCATGGCGGACGTTCTTTATGGCGTGACGATGCAGGAACACGGCGTGAGCAAAATCGTCAGCGTGAAATTCCACAAGGCGGACGAGACGCCAGCGCTGGCCAATGCCGAGCAGCCGGTGGCGGCTTGACTTCCTAATTGCCGGCTTGGCATTGTTGCATCGCCGCTTGCAGCCACCAGCGCCGGTCGTTGTCGGTTTCAGTTTTCAACGCTCGTTGCAACGCGGGGAGTGCCTCGCTGGGATGCTGCGCGAGCATTTTCACCGCGGCGTTCCGTTTTGAAAAATTGGAATCGTCAAGTTGCGCCATCCAGTTCCTGATTTGCCCGGCGGTAACAGCTTCCGCATGGTTCGTCGCCGCTTCATCTGCGGGGGCTGGCAATTGCTTGACGATAATTGATTTCACGGTGACGGTTGATCCCCCTGCCGAAAAAACAGAAATGCATTTGTCGATGCTGGAATAATCTCCCCAATGTTCAAAGCGAAGATCGCCGTTCACATAAATCGCCTGATGATTTGTCAGGACCAGCCATCTGATGGTCGCAAATTTTCCGACCGAAATGCCGCCCGCTCCGAGCCGGTGCAAACCATTGGCGGGACCGCCGTCCACGCGCAGTTGATTTCGGTCTAATTCCCAGTTGAAAATCACCTGGTCGGCGGCATAACCGATCCGCAAATCGGTCGAATCAGTTTTGGCAACAATGGTAATTTCCACCGGCGGGCAAAATGTTCTGGGCGTGTCGAACCGATCATTTTTCAAAACGATGTCCTCGCCATTGGTGATGGCATTATAGGTCGCTTCGGCGGCCACGTTGGGATTTTCCGGCGCGGGGGCTTGTTTTGGCGGCGTTGCGCAGCCGGCGAAAAGCATTAAAATTCCGCCGAGCAATCCAGATAAAATAAAATTGGGGTTTTTCATGACCCTTTTTTGCGAAGCAAAATCACCATGAATAGTGAACCGTGTAAGCCAAAGTTTTTTCCTCGTCCGGCTGGACCTGCACGCGGAATTCAATCGTCTGCGCGTCGGCTTTCAGAAAGGCGTCTGAATGTTGCGTGATGTTCCAATTGCTCCAGCGGTAAAGATGCTCGACCACGCGGATTTCCACGGCGTCCGTTTTTTTACGATTACGCAATTTGATCTCGAATGATTCGTCAATCCACTTGTCGCCGGTGTCCACATGGAAATTCGTCTGCTTGCGCTCGCCGACCAGGTCAAATGAATTGCCGGTCGTCACGCGCACCGTCTCGTTGCGTGGTGTGTGGTCAATGGTGTTTTCGCCGACGAACTGCAACTGGCCGTCGGCATCGCGGCGGTAAAAGCGCAGCTTGCCGGCGGGCAGCGCGATGCCAAGCTGGTTCGTCTCGGCGTTCTTGAACTCACGCATGACGGTGACTTTTTTGTTGTCGCTCGTGCCGTAGCCTTGGTCGTAATTCAAACCGTAAAACTGATAACCGGACGCGCCGTCATAAACGTAAATCGTCGGCGCATACATTTTTTCCGCATGAACGAATTCGACCTGCTTGGTTTCGCGATCGTGCAGCGTGGTCGGGCGCGCGATGGAATAAAGATGAAATTCGTCGAAGGCCTTTTCGCTGACGGCGGCTGCGTCTTTCATCGCCTCTTGTGACAACATGCGATATCTCACACCGCCGTAAGGCATCGCCATCGGCGGCTGGATTTTATTCACGTCGCCGGCCATCAATTTGATCTTCGCATTTTCAAAAGTCTTGCCGCTCTCGTTTTTCATCGTGATCCAGCCGACGAGATCCACGAAGTCGCCTTTTTCCGGCGAGACGAGATTGTAGCTGGCGCTCCAATCAAAGCCGCCGGTGACGTAGCCCACTTCGGCGTCGAATGCGCCGGGCGAATCGGATTGGAGCAGCCAGTTGAACGCGGGCTTTAGAATCGTGTCGCTGCCGAGATCAGGAAACAGCGGCTGGCCGGGCAGGGTAAATTGCAGCTTGCCGTTCACCTCGATGATCGGCGCTTGCGCCTCGCCGCCGGGCACGTAGCCGCTGCGGACGATTTTTCCGGGAATCAACTCGCGCGTCATCGTGTTGTCCTTCATGCGCTCGTTTTGAAAATCAATCGTCTTGCCCTCGAACAAGGAAAGCAACAGCGGTTCGCTCACGGGATCGTTGCGATAATTTTGCTCGAGGATTTGCAGCGAATGTTTTCCCGCCGGATCGCGCAAAATAACGGAATCCGGTTCTACCTGGGCAGTGGCCCCGGAATAAATCACGGCATTCGCGCCGGCCTTCAAATCGAGCGGCACGGTGTCGCGCACGACCGCGAAATTCTGGTTGTAAATCGTGAGCGCGGGTTCAGCGCCGGCATTGAGGCTGGCAGCCAATAAAATGATGGGAAGCATTTTTTTCATAATTTTTTTAATTCGTCAATCATTGGACGGAATGCTTCAGGAAATACTCCCACCGAAAAAAAGCGCAAGCAGTTTCGGGCCGGGGGAAATTCAAGAATTGACTCCGCCGCGCAAACATGGAGCAATTTGCCGGTGAATGCTTTTTTTCTCCGTGTCGCGGTTTTGATTTTGCTGGGCGTCGGTTTTTCGACCGCCAGTGCGCTGGATCGCACCAATGAGGTTTTTAAAATTTTTCAGTTTCCCGCCGATCAGATTCCGCGCATTGATGGCGACACGAACGACTGGAATCTCGTTCCGGAAAGTTATGTCATCGGCACCGATCAACTGGTGGAAGACAGCGGCAAACATGAATTGTCCGATGCTTCGACGCCGAAGATCCGCGTGCGCGTCGGCTGGGTGAAAGGCTTGAACCGGCTTTATTTTCTTTACGAGGCGGACGATGACTATTGGGATTTTGCCCAGCCGGATTTGCACAACGACACGTTTGAACTCGTCGTGGATGGCGATCTGTCCGGCGGACCGCTGATCGAAAAATTTTCGCCCGCGCGCAATCTGCTTGGCCAATGGGAAACTTATTTCACGTTGCAAGGCGCGCACGCGCAGAATTATCACATCTTCACGCCCGCCGCCGGCAAGGACTGGTGCATGGTCTGGGGCCCCGAACAATGGATCAAGGAATTGCCTTACGCGAACGCGGTGCAGAGATATGATTTCCAACCCGGCCGGCCGGGGCATTACGTTTTGGAATTTTGGATCACGCCGTTTGATTACGCTGGCGCGGAAGGTCCGCCGCGCGCCGTGGAATCGGTGCTGAAAGAAAATAAAATCATCGGGCTTTCGTTTGCCCTGATTGATTATGACGATGTGAATTCCGGCAGCACCAACAACGGTTTCTGGAACCTTTCGCGCCACCACACGATGTATGGCAACGCTGATTTTCTCTGCCCGTTCAAATTGATGCCGCTGGAGCCGCAGTTCGTGAAGCCGATCGAGGCGCAATGGTCATTTCAAGTCGTGGACATGGACCGGCGGCTCGTCGCGTTCAAGGATTTGTCCGCCGGCGACATCAAATCGTGGCATTGGGATTTTGGCGACGGCGAAACTTCGACGGAACAAAATCCGATTCACTCTTACAAGAATCCCGATCATTATGTCGTCGTGCTGAATGTGGCTGGCCCGGCGGGCAAATCGCGGCGTGCTAAAGTGTGGGACGTGGCCGTGAAATAAAATCACATGACGAAAAAACTTTTTTGGGCCGGGGCCGTGATGGCGTTGCATTTTTCGCTCGCGGCGAAAACGTTCAACGTGCTGGATTTTGGCGCGCGGGGCGATGGCGTAACGCTCGATACCGCGGCCATTCAACGCGCGATTGACACGGCGGCGACGGAAGGTGGAACCCTTTTGATTCCGCACAAAAAAACGTTTCTCATTTCCACGTTGAATTTGAAGGACGGCATTGATTTTCAACTTGCCGGCACATTGCTGATCAGCACGAACCCAGCGGATTATTCCGGTGATGGCGTGTTGATGGCGTCCAACGCGGCGAACCTTAAAATCTCCGGGCACGGAAAAATTCTCGGCCAGTCGCTCGCGTTCATGACCGCTTACGACACGACGAACGAATGGTGGCTCTTCAAACCGTGGCGGCCAAAAATGTTTGTGCTGACCGGTTGCACAAATCTCGTCGTGCGCGACATCACGTTTGGTGACGCGCCGTTCTGGGGTTTGCACATGCTCGGCTGCGTGCATGTGCTCGTGGAGAATGTGACCGTGAACAATCGCCTGGATGTGCCGAACGATGACGGCATTGATCCCGACCATTGCCGCGACGTGGAAATCAAGAACTGTCGCGTCACTTGCGGCGATGACGCGATCGTCATCAAATCCACGCGGCAGATCAATGACTTTGGCGACTGCGCCCACATTTTTGTTCACGATTGCGTCATCCGCACGCAGGATGCCGGCTTGAAAATCGGCACGGAGACGACCGGCAACATCCACGGCATTTTGTTCGCGCGCTGCAAAATTCTATCGAGCAGCCGCGGGCTGTGCATTCAATTGCGCGACGGTGGCGACATTTCCGTCGTCACATTCCGCGACATCCAATTCGTTGCGCGCTATCACGGCGATCCGTGGTGGGGCCGCGGCGAGGGAATTTCCTTCACGGCCATTCCGCGCAATCCCTGGACGCAGTTGGGCAAGCTGCATGACATTCTGCTGGAAAACATCTCCGGCGTGGCCGAGAACAGCGTGCGCATCAGTGGCTGTCCGGAAAGCCACATTGATTCCGTCTGTCTGAAAAACGTCGCGCTGAAATTGGATCGCTGGACAAAATATCCGGGCGGCGTTTATGACAATCGGCCGACCAAAGTCTTGACGCCGGTGGAAACGCACCAAACCGACGGTTTTAATTTACGATTCGCGGACGATGTAAGTCTGGAGAATTGTTCAATCAAGTGGAGCCGGCATGCTCCCGAAAGTTTTCGCAATTCACTGTGCGCCGAAAACGTGACGGCTTTGAAACTCGTCAATTTCAAAGGCGATTCGGCGCGGCATCCGCTGGTGGTGCAGTGATGGTCACTCGGTTCGCATCATTATTTTGGCCGCGGGACAGGTGCTGTGTCGCCTGGATAATGATGGTGCGCGGATTCATGGCGCGGTTGCAATAACTTGGCGACGAGGCCGGTCCAGCCGGTCTGGTGCGAAGCGCCGACGCCACGACCGGTGTCGCCGTGAAAATATTCGTGGAACAAAAGGTAATCCTTGAAATGCGGATCGGCCGCGAGCTTTGGATGATATTTCAAAACGGGCCGCTGGCCGTCCGGGCCTTTCAAAAATAATTTGGAAAGCCGGTGCGACAGTTCGTCGGCCACGGCGTTGATGGTGATAAATTTCCCCGAACCGGTCGGACATTCCACCTTGAAATCGTTGCCGTAATAGTGGTGAAATTTTTGCAGCGACTCGATGAGCAGGAAATTCACCGGCATCCAGATCGGCCCGCGCCAGTTGGAGTTGCCGCCGAAAAGTCCGGTCAGCGATTCGGCCGGCCAATATTTTACCTCGTGCGTCGAGCCGTCGCATTCGAGCTGATACGGTTTTTCCTCGTGGATTTTTGACAGGGCGCGGATGCCGTATTCGCTGAGAAATTCCGTTTCGTCGAGCATCCGGCGCAACAGGCATTTCATACGGTGGCCGCGCAGCAGCGAAAGCAGATGCCGTTCGCCGGTGCCGCCTTCCTGCCAGCGCGAAACGAGTTTGGCGAGGTCGGGCCGCGCGTTGAGATACCATTCCATGCGGCCGGCAAACTTCGGCAATTCCTTCAGCAGCGACGGATCAAGCACTTCGACGGCGAACAGTGGAATCAGCCCGACCATCGAACGCACCTTCATCGGCCGGTTGCGGCCGTCGGCAAGGCAGAGATGATCGTAATAAAATTCATCCTCGTTGTCCCACAAGCCGAGCGCGCCGTCCTCCACGCCGTTGATCGCGGCGGCGATGTTCAGAAAATGCTCGAAAAATTTCGTCGCGATGTCCTCATAAACTTTGTTGTGCCGCGCAAGTTCGAGCGACATGTGCAATAGATTCAGGCAATACATCGCCATCCAACTCGTGCCATCAGCTTGGTTGATGAAACCGCCGGTCGGCAGCGGCGAACTGCGGTCGAACACGCCGATGTTGTCCAGGCCTAGAAAACCGCCTTGGAAAATATTGCGACCTTGCGAGTCCTTGCGGTTCACCCACCACGTGAAATTCAGCATCAGCTTGTGGAAGACGCGTTCCAGAAAGGGCAGGTCGCCCTTGTCCTCCGGAATTTTTTCCTGCCGCTGCTTGCGGTCAATTTGAAACACGCGCCAGGCCGCCCACGCGTGGACCGGCGGGTTCACATCGCCAAACGCCCATTCGTAGGCCGGCAACTGGCCGTTCGGGTGCATATACCACTCGCGCGTCAGCAGCACGAGCTGATGCTTGGCGAACTCGGCGTCCACCAGCGCCAGCGGAATGCAATGAAACGCCAGATCCCACGCCGCATACCACGGATATTCCCACTTGTCCGGCATGGAAATGATGTCGGCATTGTTGAGATGCGGCCACTCGGAATTGCGCGCATGTTTGCGATGGGCATCCACGGCGGGCTGCGCGGCGTCGCCTTTCAGCCATTCGCGCACGTTGTAATAATAAAATTGTTTGCTCCAGATCATCCCGGCGAAGGCCTGCCGCTGCACGTTGCGGGCATCTTCGGAATCAATGCCCTTTTGCACGCCGGCATAAAATTCATCCGCCTCCGCGATGCGATGTTCAAAGACCGCCGCAAAATCGGCAAACGGCTTGCGCACGCCGTGTTTGCAGAGCCGCACGCGAACCTGCTGCGACCCGCCCGCCGGAATGTTCAATGTGTAAAGCGCCCCAAGTTTCGTCCCGAAACATTGCGGGTTTACGGCGGTGGGATTTCCCTGCACGAGATATTCATTGAACGCATCCTTGAAATAACCGGGCGCATCGCCGGGCCCGCCGTGCCGGCGCACATTGGTTTCATTGTCGCAGAACAGCAGTTCCGGTTCGCCGTCCGTGTAAAAATGATACGCGCCGAGTTCGGCGTGTTTGGCGATGACCACGCCGCGATTGGTGCGCGCGATGTCCGGTTTGAACGCATCCGGTTTCCACGACCAGGTGTTGCGAAAAAATAATTGCGGCAGCAACTGCAGCGGCGCGGCCTCCGGCCCGCGATTATGCGCCGTGATGCGCATCAAAATATCGTCATGCTCGACCTTGGCATATTCCACGAACACATCGAAGTAACGGTCGTCATCGAAAATGCCCGTGTCCAGCAGCTCATATTCCGGCAAGCCGCCCTCGGCCCGGCGCCGCGCATTCTCCGCGACGATTTCGTCGTAGGGAAAAGCGCGTTGCGGATATTTGTAAAGCATCTTGAGATAGGAATGCGTCGGCGTGGCATCAAGGTAATAATATAATTCCTTGACGTCCTCGCCGTGATTGCCTTCTTCATTCGCCAGGCCGAACAACCGCTCCTTGATGATCGGGTCCCGGCCATTCCACAACGCGAGCGAGAGACAGAGGCGACAGAGATCGTCGCTGAAACCAGCGATGCCATCTTCGCCCCAGCGATAGGCGCGGCTGCGCGCATGGTCGTGCGGAAAATAATCCCACGCCGTGCCGCCCGGCGAATAATCCTCGCGCACCGTGCCCCATTGCCGTTCGGAAAGATACGGCCCGAAAAATTTCCACGCGCTGCGCTTCACGTTCGCCTCGGCCAGAACCGGTTTTGCAGAACTCATGCCCGTGTTATAAACCGAAGCCGCCGGCTTTTCACGCTTTTGTTCTGCGGAAATATTTTTCCGCCTTGAAACCGTCTGAAAAGATTCGCGTGCGAGGATTTTCATCAGCTAACATTTGCAAAAAATGTCGTCCACGCTCACATTGCAGCCAATCGGTTTTCTCCGCACCCAGAAGCCGATGAAGTTTCACGCGCTGCATCAGCCGTCCGAAATCGCGGCCGAACAAAATATTTTGGAACTGCTGCCGGACTGCGATTACGAACAAGCGCTGCAAGACCTCGCCGGGTTTTCCCGCATCTGGCTCATCTCCTGGTTTCATCGCAACAAAACCTGGCGGCCGCTCGTGCTGCCGCCGCGCGGCCCGGCCAAACGGCGCGGCGTTTTCGCCACGCGCTCGCCGCATCGGCCGAATCCCATCGGTCTGACGCCGGTGCAATTGATCAGTGTCAGCGGCAGAAAATTAATTCTCGGCGCGTGCGATCTTGTGGACGGCACGCCGGTCTTCGACATCAAGCCTTACATCGCCGCTTACGACGCCTTTCCCGACGCGGGCGGCGGCTGGACGGAGGAAGTGGCCTCGTCGCTTACCTTGCCGCCGCAATTTTCCGTCTGCCTTTCGCCGCACGCCGAAACGCAGGCGGAATGGCTGCGCGCGCACTGGCAGATAGATTTCTGCCCGCGCCTGTTTGAATTGCTGTCGCGCGATCCGACGCCGCACCGCACACGGCGCATCCGCCGGCGCGGCGACACGCAATTCGTCATCGGCTGCGGTGCGTGGCGCGCGGTTTTTTCCGTCGCGGAAAAAATTGTCACCATCGTCACGTTTGAGACCGGCTATCCGCCGCGTTTCTTGAACGATCTCACGCTCGAAGATTTGCCCGACCGCGAGGCGCAGCTTGCATTCTTGAAACTCTGGCCGCAAGCCAAGTGGAGCGGCGGGTAAACATTGATTGTAGCGGCGGTCTGTGACCGCCGAGAACGGCGCTCAGAGAGCGCCGCTACGGAAAAATTCTGGAACCATTCCCACTGGCTTACAACCTCTCTCCTGTTCAAATCATTTCGTTTCGGCTAAGCTGTTGCAGCATGGCAATCATCGGCAAACGCAATATTCTTTCGGTCGTTCGCGCGTCGCAGCCCGGCCTGTATCTGGACGGCGGCGAGCTGGGCGAAATTCTTTTGCCCGGCCGTTACATCCCCGCCGATCTTAAACCCAAGGACAAGCTCGACGTGTTTGTGTATCGCGATTCGGAAGATCGCCTCGTTGCCACGACCGAAACGCCCAACGCGATGGTCGGCGAATTTGCGTGCATGAAGGTGATCCTCATCCACCCGAACATCGGCGCGTTTCTCGACTGGGGCTTGTCGAAGGATTTGCTGCTGCCGTTTCGCGAACAGGAATTCCCCGTGCGCGTGGGCGACAAAGTCATCGTCTATGTTTGCCTCGACGTGACGAGCAATCGCATTCTCGCGACCACGCGCATCAACCGGCATCTCAATCGCGAGCCGGCGGCGTATCGCGATGGCCAGCCGGTGAACATTCTCGTCACCGGTCGCTCGCCGCTCGGCTACAACGCCATCGTCGAAAACGCGCATCGCGGACTGCTTTACAAAAGCGACATCGCCACGCCGCTGGAAATTGGGCTGAAGACCAAGGGTTTTGTGCGCACGGTGCGTGCCGGTGGGAAAATTGATCTCGCGCTCGACGCGTCCGGTTACAAACGCGTCGCGCCGCTGACGAACCAGATTGTCGAGGCGTTGGAAGCGAGCGGCGGCAAACTGGCGTTCGACGATGACAGCACGCCCGTGGCGATCCGGAATAAATTTGGCGTGAGCAAAAAGGCTTTCAAGCAGGCGCTCGGCAAACTTTACAAAACGCGGCGCATCGCGTTCACGAAACCGGGAATTGAGTTGTTGGAAAACACCAACTGGTCGCCGGGCGTGAATACTCAGCTGCCGGTGCGCAAACCGACCGGACCGGCATGGCGCACTTAAATGAGTGCTGCCACGATTCTAGCGCAGTCCGAGCATCTTCAAATAATTCGCCGGCTTGTTCAGCGCATCCGCATAGCGCCGTTCACCCATCACGATGCCGCCTACAAAATCGCTCAAGGCCTGTCCGCGCTGGCGAAAGGCCCAGGCGCGGACGCGTGGGAAATCATACAGCAGCCGGGCGAAAATCCGCGCGGCGCGCAACTCGCTCAAAATGTTTTTCTCCAGCAGGTATTGATAAATTTCCGCGACGCGCGGCGGATTTAAATCGCCTTCGACGATGGCGGTCGCGGCAAATTGTCCGCTCATCAGCGCGTGCGAAATGCCCTCCGCCGTCACCGGGTCCACCAAGCCCGCCGCATCGCCGACCAGCAAGACGCGGCCGCGCATCAAGGGTTCGCGACGCGGCGCGAGCGGAAGGAGATAACCATGTTTCTCCATTTTTTCGATGCGTGTGATGCCGATCTGCTTGAGGTATTTCATCAACTGCGCCGGTAAATCGGGACAGGTTCGGCGCGTGCTTAAAATGCCGACGGAGAGATGTTCGCGTTTCGGAAAAACCCACGCGTAGCCGGCGGCGATGCCGTTGAAATCAAAGCGCGGCATTTGGTTGAAGCGCGCGAACGTTTCGTCGGGCACATGAATTTCATATTCGAGGGCCGGGGCGAGCTTGGGCAAATCCGGCCAGCCGAGCGCCTTCGCCGTGGGACTGTAAACGCCGTCGGCCGTGACGGTAAATTTTGCGCGGAGGACACCCTGCGGCGTGGCGAGTTCAACAAAATCTTTTTGCCCGGTCACCTTTTTCACCGGACAAGATTCCATTAGTTGTGCGCCGGCCGCGCGCGCGGCGTGGGCGAGTTGCTGATCCATTTCCGCGCGCATTACGAGGTGAACCATCGGCTGCGTGCGCGTGGTGACGAAGTTTAAATCGGTGCCGAGAAAATTCAGCGCCACGGAATTGAAGCTGCGCTCCGCCACCTTCTCGATTCCCGGCGGCAGCAGTTGATAAGCACGATGAAGAATGCCGCCGCCGCAGGTTTTGTAGCGCGGCAGTTTTGCCTTTTCCAACAGCACCACGTGCAAACCTTTCCGCGCGAGCGCGAGCGCGGCGGCACCGCCCGCCGGACCGGTCCCGATCACCGCAACGTCGAAAACATCTTTGGCAGCTGCGTTCATCGTGCGCGCGAAGTATCGCCGGACCATTCTCGACGTCAAACGGCAATTGGTTCGGGCATAGAATCAGTGGCAATCATCCGCGCTTTGCGGCACACTGCTGCCAATGAGAGAGCAAATCATCCGGCGGTTGGAGGAAAAAAACTACGTTCCGTTGAGCGCGGAAAATCTGCGCCGGCATCTGGGCGTGCCGCCGGAACGCGAGCCGGAGTTCAATCGCACGCTGCGCAAAATGGAGCGGGAAGGGGAAGTCGCGCGCATCAAGGCGGACCGTTACATCCGCCCGAGCGAGGCCGATCTGATTCCCGGCCGCATCCGCATGAATCGCGCGGGGAAAGGTTTTCTCGCGCCGGACGATTCCAAGCTCAAGGAAATCGCGATTGCCGAAAGTGCCACCGGCACGGCGTTGCACGAAGATCGCGTGCTCGTGCGCCGTGATGTGCGCCGGAAAAATTTTCGCGCCGGCGACACGGACACCGGCACGGTCGTGCGCATTCTCGAACGCAAGCGCACGCAGCTCGTCGGCACGCTGCGCCAGAGCAAAAATTTTCTCTACGTCATTCCCGACGACCCGCGCATTCCGCATGATGTTTATGTGGCACCGCCGCGCGACCTGGGCCGGCCCGCGCGCGAGGGCGACAAGGTGGTCGTGGAACTGCGCGAATGGGAATCGCGCCACTCGAATCCCGAAGGCGAAATCATCGAGGTGCTCGGCGCGCCCGACGAAGAAGGCGTGGACATGCTTTCCGTGCTGCGCCAATACGATCTGCCGCTGCATTTTCCCAAAAATGTTCTGGCCGAGGCGCACGCGATCGGCTCCGTCGTGGATGAAAAAGATTTAAGCGATCGCCTCGATTGCCGCGCGCACAACGTCGTGACGATTGATCCCGATGACGCGAAAGATTTTGACGACGCGATTTGTCTGGAAAAAATCTCGTCGGAACAATGGCGCTTGTGGGTGCACATCGCCGACGTGTCGCATTACGTCAAGCCGGGCACCGCGCTCGACACCGAGGCCAGCAAGCGCGGCAATTCCACTTATCTGGTGGACCGGGTCATTCCGATGCTGCCGGAAGCGTTGAGCAACGAACTCTGTTCGCTCAAGCCAAACGTTGATCGTTTGACCAAGTGCGTGGAATTTCTGATCGCCAACGACGGCCGTGTAATCAGCACGAAGTTCCATTCCGCCGTCATCCATTCGCAACGCCGTTTTGCCTACAAACAGGTGCTGGAGATTTTGCAACGCGCGCCGACGGACGATCCGATTGAGCAGATGTTGCATTCGGCGCACGAGCTCGCGCAGCAGATTCGCCGCGCGCGCTTCAAAAATGGTTCGCTCGAGCTGGATTTTCCGGAAATGAAAATCCGCCTCGACGAGCAGGGGAAAATTCTGCGCATCGAGAAAAATGAAAATGACGTCTCGCACCAGTTGATCGAGGAATTCATGCTGCTCGCCAACGAAGCCGTCGCGACGCGCCTGATGAGTTTGCGCACGCCGGCGATTTATCGCATCCACGAGGAGCCGGACGCGCGGCGCTTGCAGGAATATCGCCAGGACGTTTTGAGCCACAACGTCGCGTGCGGCAACTTGAATCAGCCGCACGAGGTGCAAAAATTGCTGTCGAAACTTGGCACGCTGCCGATTGGCGCGGCCCTGAAAATTGGATTTTTAAAGTCGCTGATGCGCGCGCGTTACGCGGTCGAGCCGCTCGGTCATTATGGTTTGGCGAAAAAGAAATACACGCACTTCACCTCGCCCATCCGTCGCTATGCCGATCTCGTCGTGCATCGCGCATTATTCGATAAAAACGCGGTGAAGGAAGGCGCGCTCAAAGTCATCGCCGAACATATTTCCGTGACGGAACGCAATTCCGCCGACGCGGAGCGCGACAGCAAGGACGTGAAGCTGTTCGCTTTTTTGAAGGCGCAATTGGAATCCGGTTCGCCGATAAAATATCCCGCGCTCGTGACCGACGTGCGCAACTTCGGCTTCTTCGTGGATGTGCCCGGCCTGGCGATGAGCGGCCTCGTGCCGTTGTCCACGATTGAAGATGACTTTTATGTGTTCGACGAATCGCGGCGCCAGCTCGTCGGCCGGCGGACGCGCAAAATCATTCGGCTCGGCGACAAACTCACGGTGCAAGTCGCCAAAGTGGATTCGTTCAAGAAGCAGGTGGATTTTTGTCTGGCGGCGGACGCTCTAAAAATTTTTGCGCAGCGTCCCAAACCAGCTCCGCGCGCATTTGATTCACGATCACCGGCTGCGCGCACCGATTCAAAAAAGGCGCCAGCCAATCCGCAACATTGGAAACGCAAATCCGCAGCGCAAGGCAAGCCCGCGCAATCTTCGCAACGCAAGCAGGAGCCATTTTGGAAACGCAAACGGGAAGAAGGCTCGGCTAAATGTCCGCCGCAAAATGAGACGCGTTCCGTCCCGGCCGGTTCGCAACCAGCGCGGCCGCAATTCAAGCGCGATGATCGCCCGATACTCAAAACCTCGGTGCGTTCGTTTGGCGGAAAAAATCGCGGTAGCCGCCGTTAATCCCTTCCAAGCAAACGCCGCAACCCATTTGATGGCAACGAAAGCGATAAAAATTATTTCAAGCCGCCCCCGGTGGATGCCCGTTCTTTTGACACTGGTTGCGCTATTGATTGTGTTTGCGAGCGGCTGTCAGACCGCGCCGCCAAATTCCTTGGCGACCCACAATTCCAGTATCTGGAGAAATGCCATCGCCGCTTACGAAGCCAACGACCAAACGAATCCGCCGCCAAAAAACGGCATCGTTTTTGTCGGCAGCTCCAGCATTCTAAAATGGAAAACTTTGGCGGCGGATTTTCCCGACCTGCCGGTGATCAATCGCGGTTTTGGCGGATCGCAACTCGCGGACGCGGTGAATTTCGCGGACCGCATTGTGATTAAATACCAACCGCGCGAAGTGGTGGTGTATGCGGGCGGCAACGATCTCAACGCGGGCAAATCACCCGAGATGGTTTACGGCGATTTTGTCGCGCTGATGCGCCAGCTGCACGCCGGCTTGCCGCACGCGCAACTGGCCTTCATTTCCAGCGCACCGAATCTAGCCCGCTGGTCGCAGGTGGAAAAAGTGAAGCGATTGAATTTGTTGGCGGAAAATTATTGCCGTCATCACGACATTTTTTTCATCAACGTTTTTCCGCTGATGCTCGGCACGGATGGCAAGCCGAAGCCGGATATTTATGTCGCGGACGGATTGCACATGAACGCCAAAGGCTACGCGATCTGGCGGGCGGCCGTGGCACCGTATTTGAAGTGACCGGTGGAACGGTTACGCTTCGACCGGTTGGAGGTCTTCCTTTTTTTCTTCTGTCGCCGTGCGGCTTTCGTCCTGCATTTCTTCCAACGGCCGAAACCGATCAGCGCGAAAACCACGCTCGAGATTGGCCTTGGAATCGGCCTTCGGATTAACCAGACCGATGAGCAGCACGGACACATCGCCTTCGAGCGTCAGGTTGATGCCGAGCCGGATATCGCGCACCACATAGGTCACGTCTTTAACGGGCAGGGCGTCGTAAAGCTTGCCGATGTCCGGCGGAAATTTATCGTCCACACAAACGACTTTGTCACCCACGTTGAAATTGCTCATGCTATTTTTTTAACACCGGCGGCAAGGGGAATCAAGCGAACAAAGCCGGCGCTCTCTGACGTTGTCCTATAACGGTGGTTTTATTATTGGGGTCAAAAGTCGGAATCCACGCACCCTTCATTTGCTCTCGGGACGCGCCGAAGTTGTGAATAGCCATCGGACTATCACTGTAAAAGAATTCTTGGTGATTTATTAAAACTACGAACCATGACTCGTTGGTGATGCATTTGTATTTTTGTAACTATTGTTGATTTTGTAACATTGTGGGCCTATTACTAGGAAATTGTGACGGTTTATCCCGGTGCAGCAACCAAGTCATCAATTTTTGTAAATTTATGTTGCCAACCCGCAAAGTCGGGCGTAAATATAACCATGATTTTGGTATGCAAAATAAGGAGCTTACCGAAATGTGTTTTGACAAAATCGTCAAAATAAAATTATTAGCCCAAATCAGCCCAGAAGGAGAATTATGAAAAAAATTAGCATTATGAACAATGGCATCTTCCGTCGCAGCGTCATGGCTGCTTGCGGTGCCTTGCTCGCCATGACGGGGACATTAAGGGCACAACCTATCTATATCAATACGTTCAACACCGATGATAGCGCGAACTGGGTAGTGAACTTCAGCTACACTGGCGGCACTGCTTTTAACTCAGTTTCCAATAGCCTAGTCAATTTTAACTTTGATTACACCACGGCAGGAATTCCAGTTGCTCCGCATAGCGCCGAATTTGGTTCAGCTTCCATCCACCACGGAATGAAGATGAGCGCCTGTTACACGAACCCCGCAACCCTTAAAGGTTCGGCTGCCACCACAGGTTTATCCGCATCACCGACAAATTTTAGTATTACTGCCAACTTTGTCATGCACGCCGATGTGTGGATGAACGTTGACTGCACTGCTTACTCCGTCTTACAGACCAACAACGTGACCGGCGCAAGCTATGCTGATAATAATCATGATAGCACCGCCTCAACTGTCTTCTACGGATGCGGCTACGGCACGCAAGGCACCGTGGCAACCACGCCCGGTTTGACTGATGCAATTTGGGTTGGAGCGTTGACCGATAATGGGACCTCCGCGCAATATCGTATGTATGGCCCTTCAACATTAGGAGAGGCTTCTTATCAAGACGGTGTCTTTCAGTCCACCGGAACTTCTACACCCGGATTTCCAGGTGATCCCTACGTCTATAATTTGGGCAGCGTGAATAATGGCGCGGGATGCCGCGAAGTGATATCCACTACTGGCAATCCTCCCTTCACCTCGGCCCAACTTGCAACAAACATGGTTAACGGCCTGCCTTGGGGAACCATATTTCCTCCTGAAGTGGTTCCTCTAGCTCAACAAATTTTATATCCGCAGCAAACAAATAATGCTTCTTGTCCCGGCCTTGTCACCTTTGCGTGGCATGACGTCTCCCTTGAAAAGGTCGGCAACGTGATTATTTACAAGATTGATGGCAATATTATTGCCACTGGCAATTATTCATCGGCTGGAACGCCACCCGGCAGTTTTCTTACGTTTGTCGCGACTCGCACGGGTTCTTCGGTCGCAAACGCAGTCACTGGTAATCAATATACCAATCTAAACTTTGTGGTTTTCGCCAACCTGGTGGTTTCCAATTACAACAACGTCGTTAATGTATCGGCGACCACGCCAACCTGTCAGGAAGGCGTCCCTGGAACGCCTGCCGTATTTGACATTTCCCGTCCCTCGGCGGGTGTTCCTTTGACTGTCACCTACACGTTGACTGGCACGGCTACAAACGGTGTGCAATACACGACCGTGCCCACTACGGTGACATTCGCTTCTACCGCCACCGATACCAATATTAACATCTATCCGATTGACGATGGTATTCCTAATCCGACGACCACCGTTATTTTAACCCTCCAGTCCGGTGCCGGTTATGCCGGAGCGGGCAGTGCCATCGTTAATATTCTTGACGGCGACACGCCCACCATTGATATCAGCGGCAATACGCAGGCGTATGGACGCTATACCAACACCGCCAGCGGCTACAACGACTATATGAATTTTGTGCTGACGCGCCGTGGAAAACTGACCATTGGTTCCGACTTGAACGTGAACATGGCTTACAGCGGATCGGCCGTGAGCGGTGCCGATTTCACACCGGTCAGCAGCATTACTATTCCCGATGGCACGCAGGTGGTGACCAACGAGATCGTGCCGGTGGATGATCCCAGTGTGACTACCAACCGGACGGTTACGGTTACTGTGGGTGCTGGAGCGAATTACTCCATCGGCAATGGCACGGCGACCGGCACGGTGGTGTCCGCCCATTATGCGCCACCGTTGGCCGTCCTGCTGTCCGATGATCTTACCGGTTCAACTTCTCCTGAAACCAACAACTGGAGCATCCTTTACGGTTGTGGTGATCCGCTGGATGATGCCACGGACTACGAAGTCAATTTCGGCATGTCCTTGGCCAGCGCGGCCGGCAGTATCACTGTTCCACCGCCGCCGAGCGGAAACGCCAATGCGCTGCACCTGACCTGTAACAAGGACGTAACTCCCGGCTCACCGGGAGCGGTGAATGTCTATTATACGAACCTGTTTTTAAGCGGCAATTATGCGGTCCGTTTCAGCATGAACCTGATTGAAGGATCAGTCACCGCTAATAATACTGAAGGCGTGCTCTTTGGCATCAATCACACCGGCACGTGCAGCAACTGGTGGTATGGCAGCGGATTTATTACCAATCAGACATGGGCGAGTGACGGTATCTGGTATTATGTTACTGCGCAACCCGGCGGTTCAAGTCCCGGCGACTATGAGGAATTCACCGGACCCGGCGGCGTAGTTGCCGGTGTGGTCACCAATACCGGCTGGTCAAGATTGGCCTCGCAGTCGCAGGCTGCCTTCTCGCAAGTCTTCAAGGATACCAGTGGCAATCCCGGAGGTGGGCCGTTCACCTGTCTGGATGCGCTCGGAAACTCCACCGCTGGCGTTCCGGCCGAAGGTTCGCCTGCCGCTGGGTATGATGCAAGCACTTGGAGCGATGTGGAAATCAAACAGCAAGACAGCGTGGTCACTATGTCCATCAACCACACGGCCATCTTTGTCTATACCAACACGACCGCATGGACAAACGGATATCTGATGCTGGGATATACCGATCCGTATGGTTCTACCATCGGCAGCCCTGAAGCCGGTGTTTATATTGCCAATCTCCAAGTGGTGCAACTGGCATCATTGCTTCCGCCAGTGGTTACCATCAGCAGCATCACCATCAGCGGCGGCAACGTGGTCATCACGTTCACCACCTCTAGCGCGTCGGACACAACCTCGTCCTTCACGCTCCGGAGTTCCGGCACGGTGAACGGCACTTATACTGATGTAAATCCGGCGGCGACCATCAGTTCGCTGGGCAGCAATAAGTTCCAAGCCACGACGCCTTATATCGTGGGCAGCCAAGAGTTCTATCGCATACATCATAATTGACTGGAATCCAACTGATTCCTTTTCTACCGGGGCACCCGTATTGGGCGGGTGCTCCGGTTTAATTGATAGAAAGTGGTTCATGGTATACAATGTTTTAGATTACAAAATTGAGATGAAACACAAACAAATATCCGGTGGAACAAGTTCAGGATTTACGTTGATTGAGTTGCTGGTAGTCATTGCCATCATTGCCATCTTGGCGGCGATGCTGCTGCCAGCATTGGCGGCTGCTAAAAACAAAGCCTATGCCGCTCAATGTGTCAGCAACGTGAAGCAATTACAATTAGGCTGGGTTGTTTATTCCACTGATTTCAGCGATTACATGATGCCCAATTCACCGTCCACGGGGATGGGGCCTGGGCAACCGACTACTTGGGTTGGGAGTAATCCAGAAGATTGGGCTTTCAGAGATGCCAATATTGATCCACTTGTTTATCAAACCAATCTGATGGCCAGCTACATGACGTCCCAGTTGGGGGTGTATCGGTGTCCGGCTGACATTGTTCCCTCGGACAACGGACAGCGCATACGCACCTACTCCATGCAGGGTCAGGTGGGAGGTGCCATCGTTAGCGCCACATATAATCCTAACGCCAAGGTTTATTCAAAAGTCACAGAAGCAAGCGGCAGTCTTGGGCCATCTGATTTGATTGTTTTTTTGGAGGAAAACGGGTATGACTTGGGTGCGAGCAGTGTCGGCATGGATGGCTATTTGCAAGTCAACAATGCTTATTCGGCGACCGCAGGTGCCTATAGCGGCCAGGCAACTTTTCCAGACTTACCGGGTTCATACCATAAATGGAGTTGCGGTATGTCTTTTGCCGATGGTCATTCAGAAATTCACAAATGGGTAAATCCCGGCCTTAAGATACCGGTGAGCAGAAATATGCCCACCCCGCCAAACTATACTGTAGCTGTTGGCCTTACCATTGGCAATGCCAGCGGCCCGACGGCCACAGATTGGCAATGGTTCACGTCGCATTGCGCGGCTCACAATTAACCAAGCTTTGGCGACATACACAAACGCGTGAAAAATGAAAACTGCCAATCGCCGCGCGGTCAAAATGCCTTTACCTTAATTGAACTACTTGTTGTTATCGCCATTATTGCTATCCTGGCAGCCATGCTGTTGCCCGCATTGGCCAGTGCTAAGGAACGCGCCAAGCGTATTTCCTGCTTAAGTAACGAAAAGCAAATGGGCCTCGGCAGCCAGATGTTTGCTGAAGATGACTCCCAGCACGCCTATACCGGCACTATCAATTACGCCGACGACGATATGAACTGGCTTTATCCGAACTATCTGCCATCGCTTAAGGTTTTCTCTTGTCCATCAACAATCAACCTAGTCAGGACAAATACGGCTCCTATTACGGGAATTGATCCGACTTATACCTACAACCAGTCCGGTGTAAGCCTGTATTTGGATCGCATCCATGGGGGCACGGTTTATGTGACGGACTTATGCACGAATGCCGGGGGCAAGAACGGTGCCTATGGAATCAGCTATGAGTGTTCTGGCTATTTGAATAGCGTGCTGATGGGCGGATCGGTTAATCCCACTCTCGGCAAACGCAAAACCCAAAACGTCTGCTCCCGCTACACCAGCACGATTACCGAATTGCCTTATGCCAGTAAGGGCCAGACGATCGGGCCGAGCGATATTTTCATCATTTATGACGCCGACGATGTCGGCTACTTAGCCGATGGTTCCGTGGATCCAAACCGTAAAAACGATAATTATCCCGACCCTGGGGATAACCATGGGAGTGCCGGCGGCAACATGATTTTTTGTGACGGGCACGCGCAGTGGGTTGCGCAAAAAAATTACATGAGCACTTTCATTCTTGGCACCGACGAGTTTCATTTGCCCATCGTGCCTTAAACCCTTTTCGTTGTGGTGTCATTGTGGTTTTTGCCGGTAACAATCCATATTGATCATTTGCAGTCACACCGGCAAACAATTTTTATACAGGCGGGTTAATCATCCGAGCGCCCGCGGAAACCCGCGAGCAGCACGGCGATGTCGTCCAATTCATCCGTTCGTTTGCGGTTAGGCGGAGCATCGTAGCGGTTTAGCATCAGACTGAACACGAGCCGTTCGCCCGCCGCCGTTGTAACATAGCCGGACAGCGCGTTCACCCAGCGCAACGTGCCGGTCTTGGCGTGGACATTGCCGGCAGCCGGGGTGTTGCGCATCCGGCGGCGCAACGTGCCATCCTCGCCCGCGACCGGCAGGGCATTCGTAAAATCCTGCGCCCATTGGTTCGTCGCCATCAGCGTCAGCAGCCCCACGGTCGTATTGGCGGAAGTGAGGTTGTTGCGCGAAAGTCCGGACCCTTCATCAAAATGCACAGCGGCGGGAATCTCGTTCCTGGCCAGAAAATTTTCCAGCGCGGCGACTGCGGACTGCTCGGAAGTTCTCCAAATGGGCGCGTCTTTGGCGCGCAAAGTTTCGCCGACGTGATCGAACACCAGATCCGTTTCCAGATTCTGCGAGGGTTTCATGAAGCCGCGGATCACTTCGCGCAGCGGCGGCGATTTTACTTCTCCCAGTTTTACCAGATTGGTTTCATTCCACAGTGGAAGTTCCGGCCAGGCGAGACAACGGACTTTGCCTTTCACAACGATTCCGCTCCGCGCCAGCGCTTCTTTGAAAGCCGCGCCAAACCAGGCGGCGGGCTCCGGCACGGGCGTTTCCAAAATTTCGCTCGGGTCGTCCAAGGGCAGTTCGCCAAAAATATACAGAGTTTTCGTGCCCGGGGCGCGGCGCGTTTCCAGTCGCGCCTGGCCGCCACGCGGAACTGTCCTAGTCCGATTGACCAATACGATTTGCGTGTCCGGCGTGAGCCACGTCAGCGAACACGGGCTGGAAATCGTTGCGCCGGGCCGGACACTGATTTGAGCGAGGTTGTCTTCGAGCGTCAGGGCCGAAACTTCCGCGCCTTCCGTGTCCTCCAAATCTTCCACGCTCCAGCTGGCACCGACGGGCGGGCCGTGAAAAAATGTCGTGTCGGCAACGAGATTGCCGGTGACGCGCCGCACGCCGGCGTTCGTCAGGATGGATACAAATGGCGTAAACACGTCCCAGAAATTTGTGCTCTTCCACGAAGGATCACCGCGACCGGCCACGATCAAATCGCCATGCACCGTGCCAAATCGATTCGGCTTCGTCGTCACATAGATCGGCGTGGAAAATTGATAGTTGCCGCCAAGAATATTGAGCGCCAGCGCGCCGGTGTAGAGTTTGCTGTTTGAGGCCGGACTCATCAAACGATCCGCGTGATACTGGTAAATGATTTTGCCGGAATCGAGCGAGGCGATTTTGACACCCCACAGCGCGCCGCTGAAACGTGGCTGGTTGAAGTGCGCGTCGAGCTGCGCGCGCAGTTCCGCGAGCGAGCCGGCCGGGACGGCCGCTGGCGCCGACGCCGTCGCCAAAAAAACGCCGCTGCCGACCGACAACAACCAGCGACAACAACTGGCCGTGATGGAAAAATGATTTTTCATTTGCTGCTTCCTTCTGCGCCAGCGTAGCCCGCGGGCCAAAGCCGCGCAACGGCATTTTCGCGCGTGCAGTCGCGCCGCCGCGAACATACAATTACCTCATGCTGGAGCCGGAGCCATTGCAACTCATTGGCCGCACCGAGGTGCGGTCGGGCCGGCGCACGCTCGTCTATTTTTCCGGTTGCGATTATTTCCGGCTCGCGCGCGAGCCCCGCGTTTCGGCTGCGTTGACTTTTTCCTTGCATCAAGCGGGTCTGAGTGTTGCCGCCTCGCGCCTGACCACCGGCAACCACGCGCTCTACCAAAACTTGGAGGCCGCCCTCGCGCGTTTTTTTGGTGCGGAAACCGCCGTCGTGTTGCCTGATGGTTATCTCGCGGGCCTGGCCGTGACGCAGGCGCTCGCCGGCGAATTCACTCACGCGCTGCTGGATGAGTTTGCGCATGGCGCCTTGCGCGACGCCGCCCGCATGCTGGATTGCCCCATCCATTCTTTCCAACATCGCGCGCCCACCGCACTGAATCGCCTGATGAAAAAACTCGGGGAAAATTGTCGTCCGCTGGTGCTGACCGACGGCATGTTTTCGCACGATGGTTCCGTGGCACCTTTGCCGGCATATCTAAAATTGTTGCCGCGTGGCGGAATGATTCTCGTGGACGATGCGCATGGTGCCGGGATTTTGGGCCAGCACGGCCAGGGCGCCCTTGAGCATTGCGGCGTCAACCGCGAGCGGATCATCCAATGCGCGACGTTGAGCAAAGCGTTCGGCACCTATGGCGGCGTGGTGCTCGCGGCGCGCCAACTGCGGGAAAAAATCCTCGCGCGCAGCCGCGTCTTGGTCGGCACAACCCCCATGCCATTGCCGCTCGCCGGGGCCGCGCTGGCGTCATTGGAAATTTTACGACGCGAACCCGCGCGGCGAAAACGATTGTTCCAGAATTCAATTTTTTTGCGGGAAAAAGCGCGCGCGGCGGGATGGGAAATTATTGAAACTCCCGGACCGATCGTCCGGCTGCCGGCGTTGAACAAGATGAAAACAGCTGCGCTGAAAAAAAAGTTGCTCGCCGCGGGGATTTATCCGCCATATCTAAAATATCCCGGCGCGTCGGCCGGGGGAATTTTTCGGTTCGTCGTTTCCAGCGAACACAGCATCGAACAATTGGCCCGGCTGGCGGGCGTCTTGGCGGCTTTCAAACAGTGAATCGCCGCTGCGCGCCTTGGGCCCCCACCAGACTGCTGGCGGGCTTTAATCGGCCAGCATGGCGAGCACCACTAGCCGTCCGGTTTCGCTGATGCCGTCGTTGGGTTTATAGTTGTCAGCGACATGATCGGGATCCGCGAGCGTGGCCGCGCCGGATTGCTCGATGGCCAGTTCGCGCAGGGCCGATTTTCTGGCCCACTCGATCGGTTGCGCGCTGTTGATGGGCACGCTGCAAAAGAGTTCTTGGAACTCCACGCGACCGCCAAAGCTCAGCTCATCCTCCACTTCATCGGCCCATTCCGGCCGCTCCCAATCCGCCGGCAACGGCTGCTGGAAAAATTCTTTCATGTGGCATTCCATCCGGTATTTGGTCGCCCGTTCGCTGAGAATGCTGGCGTCGAGTGAAAATTCAAATTCCAGACCCTTCCGTTCCCCAAATTTCAGGTTCGTCTCCCAGTGGCCATACCGCAGGGGTTTGGTCTCGCCCGGCGGCCAGATCCACATGTCCGGCCCGCGCGTGTCTGGAAACTGCTTGCCCTCGGCCGGTTCCCGGTAGCCGAGATAAACATTTTCCAGATCACGCCAGTCGCGCAAGCCGGGCACTTCCCCGATCAGGCGCAGCCGCAGCTTGGGCGCCTCGGGCGGCACCGCCGTGGCGGCCATTTCAGGCGAGATAAAAGTCCATTCGGTCTGGAAATAAATGGAGCCATCCGCATGCTGACGGGGCAGGAACAATTTCAATCCGTCGGAACCCGAAAGTGTCCATTTCTGCGCGTTCAGTTGCAAAATGTTCATGGCCTGAAATTAGGATGGAACAGGGATTTTTGTCGAGTCGTTTTATGCAGGACGCCAAGCTTCGCGAAAACGCCTGCGCCGCACCCGTGAAAGTAAGGTTCGGTTGCATCCGCCTGACGCGCCACGTCAGTTCTTCCGTTGAAAGAGAGGCCGCTGCCGGCTTTTACGGCGAAGTGACCTTGTAGAATCGCCGGCTATAATTGGCCGCGTGCGGATCAGTGAAAGGATATTGGCCGGAGCCGAGGGGTGATTCCACCATGCTGCCTATGTTCGACCATTGGTTGAACGGCAGCGCCACGTTGGTGCTGGCCAGCACGGTGCAGGCCAGGTCGCTGTAGTTGGTCCCAGTGAAGCTCACGGAACCATTCGCCAGCTTGGCAACATTCTTCAACTTGCCCGGCGCCGAGGGATTATGGACGCCTTCCACCGCGCCGATGTCCGGTGCGCGTCCGAGCACGCGCGGGTAACCGCGCTGGTCGCTTGTGAAGGTGGTGCCGTTGGTGCAGCCGTCAATAGCCGGGGAACCCGGCCACGGCGGCATCGTGGGCGTGGGCCCCCCGTAGTTGCCGAGCGGCGCGAGCAACGGGGTGCCGTTCGTGAGGTTCGCGCCGGTCTGGCTGGCGATGCCGGAGGTGATGTGGTTGATGTTCTGGTTGTCATAGCCAGATGTATTTGGCAGCGTATTGCCCGCCACGATGGAGTTGAAAAGAGTAATAGAGCCTGATTCATCAAAGTTATACAACCCGCCCGCCACGCCACTCGGATCGATATTCCCCGTCAGCGTGCTTTGGTTCACGGTGATTGATCCTTCCTGATTCATAATCCCGCCGCCTTCGGTGCCGCTGTTTCCCGTCAACGTGCTTTGGTTCACCGTGAGCGCCCCTTGGAGATTATAAATTCCGCCGCCGTATTCGGCGCTGTTTCCCGCCAAGGTGCTCGCGTTGACCACTAGCGTGCCGTAATAATTCACGATACCCCCGCCGCCAATGCTCGCTGCATTTCCGGCCACCGTGCATTGGTTCACGGTCAGAACCCCGGCGTTCAAGATGCCGCCGCCTGCCAGAGCTGATGAAGCATTTCCGTTGGTGATGGTCAAGCCGGTCAACACCACGTTGGCGTTCGTCACCTGAAAAACCGAACCGGCCTGATTGCCGTTGATCGTGATGCCGCCGGGCAGCGCCGAGGCGTCAATGGTGAGGCTCTTGTTCAAGGTCAAGGTGCCGCTGGATTGGATGGTCGCGCCCGAGAGATTGGTGGCAAAGGTGATCAAGGCACCGTTCGTCGCATAGCTGCTGGCATAGCGCAGGGAACCGATCCCGGAATCGGCAGCGGTGGTGACGATGGGGCTGACCTCGAATTCCACCGCGCCCAGGTCCGGTGCCGGTCCGAACACGCGCGCGTAGCCGCGCTGGTCGGTCGGTAGGGTCGTGAACGGAGCGGCGTCAATGGCGGGCGAACCGGTCAACGGCGTCATTGTAAGCGTCGTCCCGCCGTAGTTGCCGAGCGGGGCGAGCTGCGGATTGAGCGCGAGAATCGTATTCGTGCCAAGGAGGGTTCCGACGTTGACGAGCACTTGCACAATGTTCGACCCTCCCGCGTTGACCGTGCTGGCAGTCGAGTTGTAGATGTCCCCATTGTTGTTCCCGGCAACAATGCTATTGGTGAGGTTCACCGTGCTCAAATAGTTGTAGATGGCACCCCCGTTGGTGGCCGCGCTGTTGCCGGAAAAAGTGCAATGGAAAATGTTCAGCACCGCGCCATTCATGTTTTCCACGGCCCCGCCGTTGGCTGGAACGGCGTTGCCGCTGAAGGTGCAGTTCTGTAGCGTGCAAATGCCGTCGTTGCGAATCGCGCCGCCAAACCCGGCGTAATTGCCGGAGAGCGTGCAGCCCGTCAGGGTTGTTTTCGAAAGATTCTCTATGCCGCCGCCCGCGCCGGTGCCGGCAACCACATTGCCCGCCACAGTGCAGTTGGAGATGACGAGCGTGCCGCTGTTGACGACAGCGCCACCATTGTCGCTGGCATCGCTGTGCCCGTTCGTCAGGGTCATTGCATTCAATCCGACATTCGCGCCGCTGGCGATGCTGAACAAGCGGCTGGCTCCGCCACCGTTCAATATCAGCGAACCCGCGCCGAGGCCATTGACCGTGGTGGTGCCCGCAACGGAGAGCGGACCTCCAGTCAAATTGAGTGTCGCCGGGCCGCCGTTCGTGAGCACGGACGCAAACGTGATGGTGTGTGCCCCGGCATGCGTCGCGGCATAATTCACGGCCTCGCGCAAACTCATTCCCGTGCCGAGGCTCGGGTCAATGGAGCCATTGTCTTCGTCAGTGACGGTGTTGACGGCGAGTTGCGCGACGTTGAGCAGGGCGAGGGTGCTGGTCACGCCCAGGCTGGTTGATGCAGTCACCGTGTAAGCACCGGCCAAGCCATTGGCCGTCAACACGGCGCTCGCCGTGCCGGTGGCATCCGAAATGGCCGTGATATTCGTCAAACCTCCGAAACTGGCGCTTGCGGCAGACGCATTAACTGTCAGCGTCACCGGATAATTAGTTACTGGCACACTGGCGGAATCCAACACGGTGAAAGCCGGGGCTGGCAGGAAGGCTTCGTTCACCAGCACCGCCAGCGGGCCGTTGCCGGTGAAACTGGTTACAACGCGGACGGTTGCCGTGGCGGAATTTTGATTGTAGGCCGCCGGCAGTCCGTTATAGACGAGCACCCAGTAGCTTGTGTTCGCACTCAAAACGGGGGTGGTGAAGCTGGAAGAATCACTGCCCACTGGCGTGCTTGTGTCGCCGGCAACACCTTGATACCACTGGAAGTTTGGCGATGTGCCGGACACGCTGACGGTGAGCAATTTGGTTTGGCCTGAGGCAATCACGCTGCTGGTTGGAATGGTCAGGATTGCAACAGGTGTGAATGCGCTGACCGTCGCGGTCGTGGAATCAGTCGTGTAGGACGTGTTGGTGGAGGCGATAATCCGGCAGAAATATTGTTGCGTCGCGCCGGCAGCCAGGCCGCTGACGGTGTAGGACGCGGAGGTTGCACCGGAAATCGGGGTGGCCGCGCCCGGATTCACACTGGTTCCGGCATACCATTGATAGTTCACCCCGCCGGCACCGCCGCCGCGGATCATCCCCGCCACGGTCATCGTGTAACTGGAGCCGGCGACGATGTTGCTGCCGACCGGTTCCACCGTGACGAGCGGATACTGGCTGAAGGTATATTGCTGCCCGGTAAAAGTAGTCGGCACATCCGGCGATTCGCTGGCATGGCCCACATAGCTGCAACCCAGCAAACCCGTGCCGGTGCCGGTGCTGGCGGACACCACCCAGTTGGAACCGGAACCCGTGACGCTGGTGATGGCCGCCCCGGAAAGTCCATCGGGATTGGTCAGGGTGAAGTTGGCCGCCGTCACACCGCTGATGGCCGCGCTGAAAGTTACTGACCAATGCACCGTGCTCGCCGCCGTCGGCGAGGGATCGGTGATGTTGATGGCGGTGACGTAAGGCGCGCCCGACACGATGATATAAAAATAATAGGGACCGTTCCCCGGCAGGGGCGTGGCGTAGGGAACGGTGATCAGCGTATTGGCCGGCAGCGCGCCGGCATAAACGCGCAGATATTCGCCCTGAAAAATCCGGTCCAGCTCGTAGTCGCCCGGATCGGCCGTGAAGTTCGCCGGGTCAGGCCAGGTATAAACGGCGATGAAATCTGAAGAAACGCGCGCCATCGAAGATCCGGCGGGCGTGGGGGCGCTGAAAAAATACCAGCGATTGCTGCTGTTGTTCGGGATGTCCACCGAGCCCCCGAGCGCCACGAAGTTCGTGACGTTCTGGGCCAAACCATTGCTGCCACTTAGCAATTGGACCAGGATCAGCACCAGGAGACCTGCCGCGCTCATCCCGGTGCGGGCGGGGCGGCAGCAACGGAAAAAAGTGGCGCCGGGCGTAATTGTTTGAGTTTGCATAGGATTTTCCATTGGCAGCCTGGGGCAACGGGCTCCCTTTTGACTGCATGTGCTTGATCCGTTGGTATCGCCCCTAGCTGGGTTGCTGGATATGCCGGGCTTGGACCGTAAATTCCGGTGCCCGCTGCCGCACAAATTGATTGGCCCTACAGTTAATCATAAAAGCGGATGGCTGTCACGGATTTAACCATATTTTATGATCTACCCTATTAGCACTGCCGCGCGGGAGCCTCTCGCCGAACGCCGCCCGCAAGGAATTGCGTTGTCGCTTGCTCCCTTCTCCGCATCGGATGGGGAGAAGGTGGCCGCAGGCCGGATGAGGTGTCGTTCAGTTTGAAACATCAAAACCCCTCACCTCAATCCTCTCCCCGTTTGGCGGGGAGAGGAAGCTGCCGCCGGCCGGCTGCGGTGTGGCCTTGAACGCGAACCACGCCAGCCACGCGAACGCTTCTCCCGCTCCTCGCCCAACGAGGAGCCGCGACAGCGAACATGGACTGGTGAGGAGTCAAAAAATAATTCCTTCTTCGCATTCATCGCGCCGAAATCGGATGAAGGCGGATCGGATGGGGAGAAGGTGGCCGCAGGCCGGATGAGGTGAACCGCGAAATACGCGAACCATGTGCACGGATTAATTTCAAAGCCAAGGGCTGACCCTTTTACATTGGCATGGCTTTACTGACGTCACTGACACGTTTAAAGGGATGAATTGAAGGGTGCTCACATCTATTAATCACCTAAAGCAAGGATCAGAAGATCTTTGATCAGTGAACGAAGTCCGGCCGAGTCCTTTGCCGTAATTTTAAAACCGCGAACTGAACTTGAAAGAACATGCGCCATTTTTTCGGCGGAGATTTTTACTTTGGAAGTTTGAAACAGGCTGTGGGATTTAAGAATCGGTATCAGAATCTTCTCAAAAGACCGATAGCCTTGCTTGACGGAGTCTTGGGCGAATCCAAAAGTGCACTCTAAGAGTTCCGCGACTTCACTGGACCCGAGCGTCATTTCAAACGGACGGACCGTCCAAAGCTCGAAAGCAACTCGAAGCTTTTCATCGGGTGATTTCAGCGGCGCAATTTTAGTCTCAATCTCAGCCAGAGTTTCTTTTACAAAGTGCTCGTAAACGCCCTTAAAAATTTCTTCTTTGCTGCTAAAAACCAGATAAAGCGCGGGCCGCGAAATTTCGGCGGCCTCCGCGATATCGTTCATGGTCACACGTTTGTAACCATAGCGCAGGAACGTATTGCGGGCGGCAGCAAGCACCACGTCTCTTTTTTTAAGATTCATATTTTTATTGTTGACATATTTTGTTTCTTTGTCAAATTATAGACATATAGACGAAGTTTGTCATAAATATAATAAAGTGAAAATATGGCCAAAACAGTATTGATCACAGGAGCATCATCCGGCATTGGCGCGGAAACCGTTAAGGCTCTGCTGGCAGTCGGGCACACTGTCTATGCCGGAGCGCGGCGACTTGACCGGATGAAATCCTTGGCTGATGCGGGTGAACGTTTATTGGCTTTGGATGTGACCGACGATGCTTCGATGACAATCGCGGTGCAGACTATTTTGCGAGAAGCCGGGCGCATCGATGTGCTGATTAACAATGCGGGCTACGGCTCTTACGGCGCTCTGGAAGATGTGCCACCGGAAGAAGCCCGCCGACAATTCGATGTTAATATATTCGGCCTCGCCCGCTTGACCCAGCTTGTGCTGCCAACGATGCGGGCGCAGCGTTCCGGTCGGATCATCAATATATCTTCCATTGGTGGAAAGTTCGGTGAACCCTTTGGCTGCTGGTATCACGCCACCAAATTCGCGGTTGAAGGTCTTAGCGACTCGTTGCGCATGGAGTTGCATCCGTTCGGCATTGATGTCGTCGTCATTCAACCCGGAGCGACCCATAGCGAATGGGGCAAGATAGCCCACGACAGTCTGATTAAATATTCGGGTGACGGCCCGTATCGCGCGGCCGCCACCGCGCATGCGAATGTGATGGAGCTAGCGCATAAAGGGTCAATTCCTGCGCAGCCAAGTGTTGTCGCCAAGACCATCGCTCAAGCGGTTCAGGCGCGCAAGCCCAAGACCCGCTATGCGACCGGCGGATTGGCAAAAACAATGTTATTCATGCGCCGCGTTCTTTCCGACCGTGCCTTCGACGCGACGTTCCGGATGATGGAACGCCAAATGGCGAAATCTAAAGCGTGAATTGTCATGAAAAAATCAATCGCCTTAAAAATTCTTATCCTTGTGATCTCGGCATTTCTCATTTTCCTGGGCTTGGTTAAGTTTGAATATGGAACCGGAAAAAAGTATCCCGATCTTGGAGCCAATTTACCGACAGAATCTTTTGCCCTCGAAAAATTGATTCGATTGGACTATCCGCCCGGAAATCTTGCCGTGGCGACTAACGGCGATGTTTATTTCAACTACCATCCGCTCGCTAAAACCGAACGTTTTTCGCCGGCAACCGTTTTCAAATGGTCCAACGGCAAAGTAGAGCCTTTTCCCTCGCTCGAGGCCCAGAAAGACTTTCAAGGAACGTTTGGCATGACGATTGATAAACAAAATCGAATCTGGTTTATTGAACCAGCGGGTCTTGATTTCAAGCATACGCGTGTCTCCGCGTTTGATCTGAATACGAAAAAGCGGGTGGAGTTTTTTGAATTTCCCAAAGGCCAGGCGCAGTATGCGGAAGACATCCGAGTCACGGCTGACGGCAAACACGTCATTCTGCCCAATCCCGGTCTCTTCAGATTTACGACTCCAAGTGTGGTTGTCTATTCCGTTTTGGATCACACTTTTTATTCAATCAAATCCCATAACCCAGGTTTAAGCCCCGAAGATTGGATCATTCAAACACCCTATGGACCGGACCGATTGCTTTGGGGACTGATTAATTTTGAGGTTGGTATCGACGGAATTGAAATTAGCGCAGATCAGAAATGGCTCTACATCGCATCGCTGACTCATTCTCGTCTCTGTCGAGCACCCATGTCGGTCGTTTTGAATTCATCAACCTCGTCCGAAGCTTTCGACCGGAGCGTGGAAGATATCGGGCAAAAGCCCATGAGCGATGGAATCGCGATCGACCGAGAAGGGCGTGTCATCCTCACGGATGTCGAGCACGGTGGAATTATGGCGTTCAATCCAACCACGAAGCAGCTTTCAAAGCTTGGTCGGTCAAAAGATATTGTTTGGCCCGACGGAGTCGTCGTTGGAGGCGACGATGATGTCTATTTTACAGATAGCTCAATCACTTCCTACATGGATCCGCTCGTGAGGCCCCCGACCAAATCAAAGCTTCTGGAACACCGGCCTTACTTTATATATCGCTTTAAAAAGTCGAGCGACCCTGCGAGCGGAACCTAATGGATGAGATGTCCCCTCACCCTGACCCTCTCCCCGCTTGGGCGGGGCGAGGGAATCAATTCACGCGCACGGACAACATGACGCGCATATTGAAAATCACGCGTCTTCTCCCTCTCCTCCCAAAAGGAGGAGAGGGCCGGGGTAAGGGGCAAAGAATGTTTTATTTCTTCTTCGATTTAAGCCAATTCTGATATGTGTAAAATCCGTTAACAATATTCACATCGAGGATACGTTTGATGATTTTATCGGAACTATCAGTTATTCCCAATTCTGCCTTGGCGGCATCCACAAGTTGAAGCAGGCCCTGTTTAACTGTTTTTGTTAACTTAAATTGCTTTTGCTTTTTAGAAAAGAGGGATTCCAAAAATGGGTTGTGGAAATGTTGAATGCGCTCTCTTGCCCATTGATCGCGCTCATTGATTCCTTGAATCAGTATATTGCGATGCTTTTCTGGCATCCAACTGGAACTCTTGCTGAACAGCCACACTAAACCGGCGAATTGCTCACATCCGTGACGTATGTAACTCGCATCATGCGTTTGAAAATACCAGTGAGCTAATTCTCCAGCAGTGTAGTTACCGAATTGAGGATGTCGAAAAGCAATGACATCACCGCATAGAGCTGGGCTGTCATTTACGGTATAGTGCCTCCCGTATGTAAAAGCCCTATCCACTTCCCGATCATCCGGAGGCAGGTTCAACAATCTGTCAAAAACATCTCCCAGGCCTTGATCGAAACCGGGAATTGTTAGCTGAGGTGCATACAAAGCCAATGTTCCTGGATTATTCCTCGCGCAATCAAGCAGCCACGGCCAGCGCCTAAGGAAATCGTGTATATCAGCGGGATCAGTTAGAGAAGATATTTTCAATTCTTCCGCCGCAAATGACCAATCCATTTGTAAAGCCGCAGATGCGATATTCATGCCTCGTTCGCGGCCTCGGTATCCTTCCGGGAATGGCAGCGGAAATATCCACCGCCGTCCCATGTTTGTGTCAGGGAACCGCAATTCTTCCTTATATTCGATCATATCGAGCCACCATTCGTCGGAAATAGCAGGTGGATCGATATTTAAAGAATTCAAAAAATTTCTGGCTACTACAAGTGGGCTTTCATGCGGCTTAAGCCTGCGCACAAGTTGACGCATTACAGCACTAATGCCATCTGACGATGAAATTGCTTTTTTGTCTGCTAACGGAGGAGAATATTTCATGACTTCATCAATCCCAACGCGGTGCCATATTAGTAGGATGATGTCCTGCTTTTCAAAAATTTCGCGCGCGGTTAGACCTTTCAATTCTCGCTTCGCCCAAGGTTTTTTAAAAAAACTCGGGCTAAGCACTACAATGCCAAACTTGGATTTTACAAGGCCTTCATCAATTTTCTGACTGAGGCTGTCGCCTATTGAAAGGGAAAATTCGTCATACCAAACCTCAATATGCTGTTGAGCAAGAAGCTCCGCCAATGGGCGCACAAAGTCATCTTTGTCTTCGCTAGCGTGGCATATGAATACATCGTATAAAGGGGTCATAAAGGGGTCAGTCCCGATTGTTGACAAAATTCTTTGCCATTGGCGAGTGTGCGCCGGAAAACTGGCAAGGTCAATTCCGCGTTCGCGTAGTTCGTGTATTTCGCGGTTCTCCTCATCCGATCTCCGGCCACCTCTTCCCCATTGGATGCGGAGAAGGATTTTATTTCAACTCCTCACCCGCCATAGCCGCTGCTCCTCGTTGGGCGAGGAGAGGGAGGAGCAAGATGTGGTTTGCAATTGGTGCGTGCTGATGTTCGGGTGCGGGTGTCAAGTTCCCTCGCCCCGCCCAAGCGGGGAGAGGGTCAGGGTGAGGGGTTTCACGCCTTGAATTTTTTGCCACAATTTGCATTCTGTCGGGGTGAACCCGATCGCCACCGCCCGCCAGCTTCGCCGTGACCAGACGGACGCGGAACGGGATTTGTGGCGCGCTTTGCGCGGACGGCGATTTGCCGGCTTCAAATTCCGGCGACAATATGTGGTTGCCTCCTCCTCCCAGCCTTCTCCCCCATTGGGGGAGAAGGTGTCCGAAGGACGGATGAGGGGAACATATATTTTGGATTTTTATTGTGCGGCGGCGCGGCTGGCGGTGGAACTGGACGGTTTCCAGCACGGTCTGCCGGAAGGGTTGGAGCGCGATGCCGAGCGCGACAAATTTCTGGCGGAGCAGGACATCGAGACGCTGCGTTTCTGGAATCGCCAGTGGCGGGAGAATAGCGAGGGTTGTCTGCTGGCGATCTGGGATGCGTTGCAGCGCCGGACGGGTTGCGTGCGGGTGATGAAAAATGTGGCCGGTCAACGGTTCGTGCCACCGGATGAAAAGAAGATCAAGCGGATAGTTTAATGACGGACTCCTCACCAGTCCATGTTCGCTGTCGCTGCTCCTCCTTAGGGGAGGAGAGGGAGAAAAAGGCGCGGCTGAAAATATAGCGCCACCGGCCAAATCCCAGCACGTGGATTCATTTCCCACTCCCCACCCAAGCGGGGAGTGGGTTAGGGTGTGGGAACGCTACGCTAAAGTCCTGTTTTTAGTCACAGTAAGACATCGCATTGTCTAAAATTGAGATTCACCAGGTCAGCTTGGCCGGAGAACCTCCAAGTTCCCTGAGGGAACTTGTTTGGGAAGCGAGGGAACTTCCAAGTTCCGTCGCGGAACTAGTTTGGGACGCCACGGAACTTGGGAGTTCCGTCGGCAAACTTGGCGGGGACGTCAGGGAACTTCCAAGTTCTGCGAAAGAACTTGTTTGGAAAGCAATGGAACTTGGAAGTTCCCCCGGTGAACTTGTTGGGGACGTCGCAAAACTTCCAAGTTTGATCAGCAAACTTGGCCGGAAACGTCACGGGGACATGGCGGTCTTCCAGTTGCGCCAGAAGGCAATGGAAGGTGTGTTGATGGCAAAAAAAGGTTGGCATTGGCCCTGCTGGATTATTTTCAATAACCAACACTGTCATAGGGAATGATGGTCGTCTGGTTGGAAACCTCAGGAGTGAGGAAGAAAGGCAAAAGTATGGTGATAAACTTAAGGGTCTCACGGGACTTCATCAAAGCCGCGGCCAATGACCTGGCCAACCTCGGCGATGATGTGATCGAAGGATGACGGATAACGCGGCGTTTCCAACGCCGCCGGTGGACACGGCGGTTCTGACCACCCTCAATACCACGCTACGGAGCAGCATCGTGGCGGCAGACGCGGGCGGGCCGCAGCAGACGGCGGCCAAATACAAGGCGTATGACGCACTCGTGGCGGCCTTGCGCAAAGACGCCAACTACGTGGAAATCCAATCGAACAATGATCTGGAGATCCTGTTGTCCTCGGGGTTTGACGTGGTCAGCACCAATCGCGCGTCTGCGCCGTTGGACACGCCGGTCATCACACAAATCCTCAATAACGGCACCACGAAACTGCTGTTGCGACTGAACTCGATCCTGAATGCAAAATCGTATCAGGTGCAGATCGCCACGGCGGCGAACGGTCCCTGGCAGGAAGCAGGCATCTATACGCAGGCCCGCCGGATCGTGCTGCTGGGCCTGACGCCGGGCACGATTTATTTTGTGCGCGTGCGGGCGATCGGCGGGAGCACGGGTTACAGCGAATGGAGCGTGCCGGTGTCGCTGATGTGCACTTGAAGCATCGTTTTGCCACCCCTGACCGCAAGCAGCGGGGCGGCGCAATCAGACGGCGGGGATGTCAATCCTCTACTCCTGCATCCCTGCCGTCTGTAATTTAATTTGTCCTCCTTCTTCTAGGCGAAATAAATGGGATGGGCGGTTGTTAAACTAATCTGGAAATGTGTGGTGGACGTCCGACCTCACCTAAATCCTCTCCCCCAAGGAGAGGACTTTCCCGGATCACGCGGGCGTTTTTTTGGCAAACTATCCGGCTATCCCAGCGTGGGTTTTAAGGAATCAACAGCCGGTAAAAATGCATCGGCGCGGCGGTGTTGGTTTCCGCGAACCAGATCTGACCGTTGGCATCGACGGCGTTAGTTTGCAGCGGCAGCCACAGGATCGGCGGCGCCAGATTCGTCGTGAGTTGGACGACATAAGTGTTGCTGACCGCGCCGCCCTCCGCCGCCAGGGCAAAGCCGTTCGCGGAATTCGTCAGATACAAGGCGGGCAGGGGAACGACATTAAACAGCGCCGCGCTGCTGGTGGCGCGGCCCAGCGTATTGGTCACGATGACGGAATAGTATCCGGTCTGATTGGTGGCCGCGGGCGAAAAATTCAGGCGGTTGGTCTGGCTGCCCGAAAGCGCGCCGCCATCGGTCAGCGCCACGCCGGCAGCCAGCCATTGATAGTTGAGCGTGCCGCTGCCGGTGGCGCTCACCGTCAGGCTGACATTCCGGCCGGCAAAGGCGTTGGTGTTCAGTGGTGGCGCGAGGATGACCGGTGGCGCGGGTATGGCAAAAATTCCGCCGACACTGATCGCGGTGTTGGAGCTCGTGACGGTGAAACTTTGGAAGTCCGCCGTGGTCAGCCACGTCAACGCCTCCGTGGCGGTGAACAGGCCGGTGTTCGTCTGGGCAAAAATATAATACTCCGGCGAGGTCGTCGGATTCAGGTTGATGCCATAACGACTCTGGCCGGAAGTGCCCAGCGGCAACTCGCTCATCGGTCCGGCAAAAAACCAGTTGGTCACGGAGATGGCAGGGTAGGGCGAGGACCATGCGTAATAGTTCAGCCCGCTGTTGTTGGTGAAGATCAGATTTTCGCCGCTGTAGAAACCGGGACCGGCATCGTAGGCGGTCGCAAATTGGTTGTAACCGGGATCATTGATCTCCACGCGCACATTGTCCACAAGGCCGAAACTCAGATTGGTGTTGTCGGTCAGCGAGGCGAACGGATCCCAGAAGCCGACGAAAACATTGCTCGCGGTGAACGTGGCGTTGGAAATGATCGCAAACAGAATTCCATCCACCGACCAGCTCACGGTGTTGCCGCGTTTGGCGACAATCACGTCGTGCCACGCGAGTCCGAACGTGCCCGGATTAAGCGCGCCGGTTTGTTGCGAGTAGGTGGATTGTTGCAGCGCCGGTGCGGACTGGCCGGCGGGGAACGCAGTGGTGTAATAGCTGTCCGCGTTGTCGAGTCCGCCGGCGGCGTAGATGCCGGTGCTGGCAGTTTGCCAGTTCTTGCCAATGTAACCGGCGTAGTCGCCAAACGTGGTCGAGGTGCCGCTGACGCCGCCATCGCCATCGACGGAAAAATAATAGCCGTCCGCGCTGGCGTTGGTGGTCCATTCCACGCGGTTGCCGGCGGTGCCGAGGCCTGCGGTGAGAAACTCGGTGGAACTGGCGCCGCCGCCGGGAAAGGGACCATTGACGTTGACCCAGGCATCGAAATGCAGACGATAGTCGCCGGTGAAGCTTTGGTTCGCCGGTGAAATGGAAAGCGCGGCACACACGCCGAGCGTGAGATTGGCTTTCAACTGCGCGCCATGCGTGGTGCCGCCGGTGGAGTGCGGCGCGGAGGGGATGCCCAGCCTGGAATAATCGTAGTTAAAAGCGGCGGCGCTGTCGCCGGAACTTCGGTTGACGATCCAGTTGGCGGCGGAGTTGGTTTCAAACGTGTCCGAGAAAACCGTGAATTGCGGCGGGAAAACGAGCAGCGAGACCACGCTGCTGGTGACGCTGCCAAAATAATTCGTGACGACGACGGCGTAATTGCCGGCATTGTTGGTTTGCGTGTTCGTGAGGTTGATGGTGGCATTGGTCGCGCCGAAAACATTGGTGCCGTTGAGCCGCCACTGATAGCTCAGCGGCGCGGTGCCGGTGGCCGTGGCGCTGAAACTCGCCGCGCCGCCGGTGTCGACCACGCGCGTGAGCGTCGTGGTCAGCGTGACGCCCGGCGACGCGCTCAACGGCAGCACCAGCGTGGCCACCATCTGATTGGAGGTGCCGTTGAAAACGTCCAGGTCCATGTTGCTGGTGCCGGCAATGCCGGGAACGGTGCCATACCAATCATATTGCCAGACGGTCCAGACGTTCGTTCCCCAGATTTCGTAATTTGAATTGGTATAGGACGTGTAGTGCCACGGACTGCCCGTCTGCGCGGACTCGCCGCTGGGATTGGCGATCCACGGCAGCCACTGGGCATCGCTGCTGTTCAGATAACCGGCTTCGTAAGTGCTGGTGTAAATGATGGGTTTGACCGCGATGCCCAATGCGGCGGCTTTGTTCACGATGGCTTGGCACCATTGGTTCGCCCAATCGCCGTAGCTGCTGGCACCGACGGGAACATTGTTTGGCGCATCGAATGTTTCGTAGTCCAGGGCCGGCTGCACGGTCAGGCCGTCGTCCTTGATGTAATTTCCCGCGACACTCCAAAAATAATTCGCCTCCGCGCCGGGCGAATTATTTTCGGGATGCGCAAAATCATAGGCGCCGATGTAAACGCCCGCCGCCTTGGCGTGCACGGCATTGATCGCGAAATCGCCATCGGTGACAGTCACGCCCTCCGTGGCCTTCGCCCACGCAAAACTCACGCCGGAACTTTTTACGTTGGTCCAGTTGATGGTGGAACCTTGATAGGACGAAACATCGACGCCCAGCGGGCGCTGGGCAAACCCATCGGAGTTTGCCAGACGAAAAATGGTGAACGCCGCGAAGACGAATTTTATGAAAAAATTTCGCGGCGAAACGAATTGCGGCAGGACGGGCATGGCGGGCTCACTCTAGCACATGGGCAAGCCATGCGCCTCGGCCACGGCCTTGTAAGTCACTTTGCCGCCTTTGACATTGATGCCGCCGATGAGCGCGGGATTTTTGGCGCAGGCTTCTTCGACGCCGTAATCCGCCAGCATTTCGAGATAGCGATAAGTCACGTTCGTCAAGGCCTGCGTGGCGGTGCGCGCATAAGCGCCGGGCATGTTCGCCACGCAATAATGGGTCACGCCTTCCTCAACATAAACCGGATCGTGATGCGTGGTCGCACGCGAGGTCTCGGCGCAACCGCCCTGGTCAATGGCGATGTCCACGAGCACGCTGCCGGGCCGCATCCGCCGGAGCATGGCGCGCGAAATTAATTTTGGTGCCTTCGCGCCCGGCACCAGCACTGCACCGATCAATAAATCCACCGTCGGCAACAGGTCGGACAAATGCGCTTCGCTCGAAAAAAGCGTGTGCGCCGTGTGCAGCGTGATGTCGAGGAAACGCATCCGCTCCAGATCCACTTCGAGAATCGTCACGTCTGCGCCGAGGCCTTGCGCCATGCGCGCGGCATTCACGCCGGACGCGCCGCCGCCGAGCACGACGACTTTTCCCGGCAGCACGCCCGGCACGCCGCCGAGCAACGTGCCGCTGCCGCCAAAATGTTTCGCCAGAAAATAGCCGCCCACCAGCACGCTCATGCGCCCGGCGATCTCGCTCATCGGTTCGAGCAAGGGCAGCCGCCGGTTCACCTCGATGGTTTCATACGCGATGCACGTCGCGCCGGATTTCATCAATGCTTCCGTCAGCGGCTTGCTGGCCGCAAGATGCAGATACGTGAAAAGAATTTGTCCCTGGCGCAACAACGGCAGTTCGCTCGGCAGCGGCTCCTTGACTTTGATGATCAAATCCGCGCGCGCAAAAACTTCCGCGTGGGAATCCACCAGCGTGGCGCCGGCCGATTGATATTCCGCGTCGGGATAGCCCGCGCCGATGCCCGCGCCGCGTTCGACGATGACCTGATGCCCGCGCTTGATCAGTTGATAGGCTCCGCTGGGCAGCAAAGCGACACGATACTCCTGTTCTTTGATTTCTTTGGGGACGCCAACAATCATATTAATTCCTTATGCCGGCACGCTACCAAACCTGCGCGTGATGTCAACCTGCGCGCAAAAAAGGAATGTTACAATTTTTACATCGCGCTTTAAAAGACGGCTGGGGAGCGTCGGAAAACGCGCCCGGCGAACGCCGCGATAAAAAAGTGCGCCGGAAATCAAACCGCGCAAGCACTAGGCGCTGTTGGAAGTGAGCCGTTTGTAACGCAGGAAATTTTCCGCCGCCTTGGCCGCCGTGCAATCACCGGCGGCATCGACATAAATGCCTTCGATCCGCGACGAGCCATCCGCCAGTTGAAACAAGGCCCAGCAGGTCAGCGGCATGGATAATTCCGCTTCGTCATCCATTTTGAAGACCGCCACCCAGTCATCCGCCGGAATGATCTGTATGATTTTTTCGTCCATGATTTTTTGTTTGTTAAAGCTTTTTGTTGGCTGCGTGCCGGTGAACAAAAACACCCTACCATAATTCCCCGGGAGCCACAGTCAAATTTCCGTCGGTAGAAATTTTTACGCTCGCGGCATTAACTTTCGCTGGCGAACGGCGCTGGCTTAACGCGCGTTCAGATATTGCTCGTCGCTGACTTTTTCCAGCCAGTCAACCACCTTGCCGTCGAGGTTTTCCTGGATGGCGATGTGCGTCATCGCCGTGGTGGGCGCGGCCCCGTGCCAATGTTTTTCGCCGGGCGCAAACCAGACGATGTCGCCCGGCCGGATTTCTTCGATCGGTCCGCCTTCGCGCTGCGCCCGCCCGCAACCGGCGGTGACGATGAGCGTCTGGCCGAGCGGATGCGTGTGCCACGCCGTGCGCGCGCCCGGTTCAAAGGTGACGATGGCCCCGGCGATGCGCGCGGCATCGCTGCCCTTGAACGGCGAGTCAATGCGCACGGTGCCGGTGAACCAATCGGCCGGGCCTTTATTTGATGGCTGGGTGCCAGCCCGGGTGATGATCATAAATTCGGTGGTTATGATTTGAGCGACGCCATATCAATCACGAAGCGGTATTTCACATCTATCTTGCCATTTTAGTGCTAAAAATAACTAACAAATACAATGTAACCGAATTTCTTTGACATAGGTGGATGTGTGCGTTATTGTGTGCAGTAAGAAAGGCAACACATTATGGCATCCATCAAACAACGCCCCGGCAGCCCTTATTGGATTTGCTGCTACCGTAAGGCCAACGGCGAACGAACCCAGCGCAGCACGAAACAAGAAGACAAAGATAAAGCTTGGGAAGTGTGCTTGGCGTGGGCGGATGCGGAACGTAAGGCTGGAAAAGGCATCCTGACTGAAGCCCAAGCCCGCCGTGTCATTTCTGAAATCGTGGAACGAACCGTGGGCGAACCCTTGCACTTCTATACGGTGGAAAGCTGGCTTCGGGATTGGCTCGCCGGCAAAAAACAAACGCGGAACGAACGCACGGGCGACAGTTACGGCTATGTGATTGAGAGCTTCATCAGGCATCTTGGTAAGCGGGCGGAATTGAACATCGCACACATTTCACCGCGCGATGTGAAAACCTTCCGCGATGATGAAATCAAGGCGGGCAAGTCTGGTAGAACGTGCAACCGTCTTGTGGCGGTGATCCGAACCTCATTTAACGCGGCCCGCCGGCAAGGATTGATTCAAACGAATCCAGCGGATGCTTTGGATGCTTTGGCGCACAATGCGGAAGCAAAGGGGACGTTCACCAACGAACAAGTGGCGGACTTGCTGGCGGCGGCACCTTCCACAGATTGGCGCGGAGCAATGTTGGTTGCTTACTTCACGGGCGCAAGGCTGGGGGACGTAGCGAACATGAAATGGACTTCCATTGATTTAGCGGCCAAGGTGATCCGATTCACGCCGCAAAAAACATCACGCACGGGCAAGCAAATTATGATTCCTTTGCATCCTGACTTGGAAGCGCACTTGATGACGATTGCGGGGCAGGATGATCCTGAAGCCTTTCTTTTTCCTTCGTTGGCAGGGCGCGAAGCGGGCGGATCGCTTGGGCTTTCAATGGAATTTCAGAGCATCAAGGAAAAGGCGGGCATCAAGGGGGGCGCAACCAAGCCGCGCAAGGGCATCCGTGGGCGCACAGTGTCCAAGCTTTCCTTCCACAGCTTCCGGCACGGATTCAATTCAGCCATGGCGAACCAAGGCGTCGCCCAAGAAATCCGGCAATTGCTTACCGGCCACGCATCGGCGGAAATGAACGCCAATTACACGCATCACGAACTTGAACCTTT
>Ga0302200_10000078_pt1 | contig 95095 bp, 101 predicted proteins | sample II_Bog_N3_1_FD_194585 | JGI IMG/M metagenome (GOLD analysis project Ga0302200, IMG submission 194585) | Peat permafrost microbial communities from Stordalen Mire near Abisko, Sweden - II_Bog_N3_1 | ecosystem: Environmental > Terrestrial > Soil > Wetlands > Peat | place: Sweden: Abisko...
TCGCGGCGAATCTTCCTTTAGGGATTTCCGTCGGTGGAGCAAACCTTGTGACCGGGCCAGCTACTTCGACAGCGGGGCACATCGCTACATTCTCGAATTCTACTGGAGCGCTGCAAGACTCCAGTATTGCAATTCCTTCGATTCGCGCAGGGTCGTGGAGTATCTCTTCATCCACCTCTGTAACAGTAACGTTCAGCACGGCGATGAGCGTTGCTCCAACAAGCTGCGCTATTCCAATATCATCCAGCTCGGCGACGACCGGATCCCCATTTTATAGCAATCTCGCGACCACGGGGTTCACGGTTAACGTTCCGACTAGTGGCACCCTTGCGGGGACATATCAGTGCGTAGTGAACAATGCAAACTAAAGAGTTATATGAAACACTTATCAATAAAATATGAGTACAGGGATAGTGGCGGTTACTTATTCTTTCGTAAAGTAACTTTTCCAATAAAATTAGTACAACGAATATTAAACAATTATATGTTCAAATATTCCTGATTTTATTGAATTAAATCTAAAGACACACGAATTAATATCTTCGAGTGGAACCCGGTACTTTATTCCGGACTTCTTTATTGCCGTATGTATTTCTACCCATTTTGAAGCAATTGGGGAGCACGAGCTCTCCAATATTTTCGTTAGTAAAAGTCCCGCGGCTTCTTCTTCCTTCCATTGGTTTAAAACGCGAACTTTACTTAAATTGGTATTTGGATACATACGCAAACTGTTAACGTATTTGTTTGGTCCACGCCGGGCTATTTCTTTTGCCGCGGCGCATGGGTCTGGTAGATTCCGAAATAAAATATTTCCAATTGTACTTGAATAGGCGCAGTTTACTAATTAACAGGTTATATTATATCGGTCACTTAATTTTCTTATTTGCAATTGAAATAAATTTCTATTCCACTCGTTATTACAAAGCCTATTGAAATTTTTGCATTTCTTTGCATTTCTTGCTCCCATCGTTAGTTCTTCAAAAACAATCATTGATACGTGAAAATGCAATGCAAGTTTAATTATTCGACATGCAATTTCTTTGGTTTCGTGATTTCGTTTATTTTTATTGGTTCTGGTCCCGTCGGTAAATTTAAAAACTTCGTGAAATACGTCTTTGCCCAAATCAGTAATTGAAATGCCAATATTATTTGGGTTCATATCAATTCCGAGTATTCGATTTGTTATTTTATAAATATTTTCAACTTTTTCTTGTTCACATACTAGACGGAGAGAAGATATAACGTATTGTAGCGTTCTTAGGGTGAATAAAGCGTCGGATATGAATACGCTGGTTTCTGACGCATAAATATTAATATGGACATTAATAAATCAGTAACTTTTTTACCACCATATTTACAAACATCGGCTAACAAAAAATTTCTGTCGGGAACGTTAGATTTATTAACTAATCAACCCAAATTATCTCGATTCGATGGATATGTAGGAAGGCAGTGGTTAAATGGAAAATTGCAAGATGGATCATATCTTCTTGAATCAACAGCACCTCGACAAAATTATCAACTAGAACCCGCATTTGTTACCCGGGATGAAAAAAATAATATCTCCGGAACATCAAATTTTATTGATTTATTGAATTCCGCAGCCAATAAAGATGCAATTACTTCTTCTTGGAATAGATTATTAACTTCAGGAATATATAATTGGCAAGGTTTTGTTGATTTAGATAAAATTTTAAATTATCACAACTATTGTTGGTTAGATCAAAATGATAATTCATGGTATTGGAATAGCAAAATATCTATTAATGATTCGTTAACGAATATAATTGGAAAAAATTCTTACACCTCTCCAAATAATATAACATTATTAAATGGAATGATAATTTCTATTGATTCAAATAACTATATTGTCGAAGGCGTTGGAGAATATATAAATCTGGTTAATAAAAATAATATTGTTACTCCTCCTTTTGTAGCCGATCAAAATAATCCACCTGATTATATTACTATAAATCGTGCTGCCCCCGATTTAAATTTGTGGAGCAGAACTAATTTATGGGTTCATAAAAAAACAATAAATTCTATAATTAATATATTAGGATTAACAGATATTCCTAATAGTTTTAATTTTGCTTCACGACCAATTATAGAATTTATACCACTAATTTTATTTGGTCAAGGTAAGATTGGGTTGTCAACTGTTACTTTTTTTGACAATAGTACACCAAATGCATTTTCCATTGTACAAGGGGCAACGAGTTTTACATGTAATGGAACTTCGCTATCCACCGGTGATAGCATAATTTTTGCGAGCGATAAAAATTCTTCAGTTAGATCTACAATATACGATATTACATTTATAACTCCAAATTCTACACCAGTTATCAATCTAGTACCCAGAGAAATTACAAAGGTAAATTCAAATGTATTAGTTACTAATACATATAACACTGTTATTTTTGACGGTGCAAATTGGTCAATTGCATCCCAAAATAAAACAAAAATAAATCAACAACCATTATTTGATGTATATGATATTAATAATTATAGCTTTGGAAATAATGACATTTATCCCGAAACTAGCTTCACTGGTAGTAAACTATTTTCATATAAAATTGGCTCCGGGACAAATGATACTGTTCTAGGATTTCCATTGACATACGGAAATATCGGAAATTTAAATGATATTATTTTTGACAATAATTATGTATCTGATTCATTTTCATATACAACAACCGGCACGAATCCACTTCATATAAACAATGGAAAACCTCACCAAATTAAAACAGCTACTTTATTGGAAAATTCTTATGAACCGTGGCAATATATAATGTCAGACGGTTCTTTATATCAAAATACTGTTGCTGTTGGCGCTAATATTATTAAAATGATTGGGACATTAAAAAATGATCTGGCCCCAATAATATATGTCGATGGTAAACAGCTAGCCACAGATAAATTTTCAGTTGTACAGACTGGGCCAAATATTCTGGTAACAATAGATTTTAATTTAATATCTTCCACAAGCATAATTTTTATCAAAATATCTAGTTCAACGTCAATAGCAAATGCATGGTATGATGTTCCTAGCTCATTCAGCAATAATCCATCTGGACAATCAATCGATACTTTTACTATAAGCGATATGAGAGATCATGCCACAACTATTTTGTCTAATTCAAATAATACCAATGGATTAGCTACATTGAATTTAGTCGCTTATAAAGGAATATCGGGAACTATATTATATCAAGAGTCAAATTCATTAATTTCAACAATATTATTGACAAATCCGAAATTTGATATTGACCAATCTATTAGAACTGCCGGAGAAGATTACGTTCTATTCAAGCAAAAATTAATTAATTCATTTTCACAAATTAAAAATGCTCAAAATATATCAAGTAAATCTGCGGTTGATCAAGCGTTGCAATCAATTGCGTCATCTTTTAATTCATCTCAATCTTGGGCATCAAGTGATATGTGTTTCTGGGGAGGGCAAAAGACTTCTTACTCCATAAAAAATGCAAAATCATTAAAATTTAATTTGCAGCAAACATATGATTGGAACTCTGCAAATTATCTATCATTGCAGGTATATCTAAATAATAATCAATTAATTTATGGTCGGGATTATACAACAGCAGGAAATATTTTAAATATTGCGGCAACATTAAATTTAAAAGATACACTGGATGTCTACGAAATTTCAAATACGATTGGATCGTATATTCCAGCAACACCAACAAAATTAGGACTTTCAAAGTCTTATATACCACAAATATATACCGATAATACTTATCAAACACCCAGAAAAGTAATTCAGGGGCACGACGGTAGTATTACTTCATGTTTTAATGATTTTCGAGATAATTTATTATTAGATTATGAATTACGAGTTTATAATAATCTGAAAGTAAACAATCAATTATGGTCAGACACAATTGAAACTCGAGTTCCACAAACTAGTAGATTTCGAACTGGGCCTTATTCAAAAAGCGAACAATTATCTATTTCTAAGAGATTATTTTATGAATGGGCTGCCCAATATAATATTAGTTACTCAAATAATTTTTACGATGAAAGTAATTTATTTACCTGGAATTGGAGTAATAGTTTAGACAAACTATCTGATAAACAACCACTATTAGGTTATTGGCGAGGTATTTACGATTGGTTTTATAATTCAGAGAATCCGAATACTCGACCTTGGGAATTATTAAATATTTCAATTAAACCGGCATGGTGGGACACCACATATGGACCATCTCCATATACCGGAGAAAATTTAGTAATGTGGAATGACATTGCAAACGGTTTAATACGTAATCCATATGGCATAACCCATAGCAGTTATGGCGTCCAATTAGAAATGTTAGATGTTATCCCGGTTAATGGTTCAGGAACATTACTCAGTCCTAATGAAGCCGTAATCGGCACATTTGATGATAGTTCCGCCAAAAATAATTTCGTTTATGGTGATGGTGATCCCGTATTTACGGCCTGGAAAAGATCTAGCTTCTGGCCATTTGCTCAATTACGAGCAAAAATTTTACAAAATCCATTATTTATGTTAGGAACAACGTGGGATACTAATAACTTTATACCAACAAATAATTATTATGAATTTAAATATAAAAATTTATTACCATCGCTTTCCCGAATTGTAATTAATGGCGTCGACAGCACACCTGTTAATAGCATTATAAATTATTCTGTTGAATATTTAAGAAAAAATGGAATGAATCCATCTATTCTTAGATCCACTATTGATAATACCGTAATTAATTTAATGTATGGATTGGGTGGATTTTCGGACATATCAAATCTTACAGTTTATGCATCTCCAAATGATCCAAGTGATACGGGTGCAGCCGAACTAATACCCAATAGAGATTTTTCTTTATTTTTAAATCAAAGTACACCAACAGGTATAGTAGAATATAGTGGAGTTATAATAACAAACGATCCAGATGGAGAAGGATATAAAATAACGGGTTATGACAAAAATAATCCATATTTTACAATTTACCCCGCTATTACCACCGGCGATAATTATATTATTAGTGTGGGAAATGATCGATATAATTTTTCAAATACATTTAATGTTTCGCCGGAAGTAATACCTTATAATACAATATTTGCGACTCCCCAAGATGTAATTAATTTTCTTTCAGGATATGGGCAATATTTAATTCAAAACGGAATAGCATTTACAGTCGATTCTAATCAAAGTAAAATAGATTGGTCCAATGCTGCATTACAATTTATAAAATGGAGTTTAACGAATTGGAAAGGGAATTTATCCCTGGTATTAAATCCCAGCTCTTCTGTTATTGAATACAAAGGAACCTCTGGAACATTATATGATTTAACAGATCCATTAACTAGTCTATTATTGGACGTTAATGGGAATCCAGTTAATTTAAAATATCTTGACGTTTCACGAGATCAAAATAATGTAACTATAACCAACCAAAATGGTTCAATATTTTCATGTATTCGAGCTAATATCATTAGCTATGAGCATCGTTTTATAATCAATAATGAATCTGAATTTAACGACATTATATATAATCCAATAACGGGAACTCGGCAAACTCGTTTGCAATTAAGTGGGCAAAAAACATCTAACTGGAATGGTACATTAGATATACCGGGATTTTTAATCACAACAAATAATGTAGATGATTGGATTCCAAATAAAGATTATCAAACAGGATCATTGGTTAGCTGGAAAAATTCTAACTATATTGCATCTGTCAATATAATTGGCTCTTCAACTTTTCAATATAATCAATTTAGTTTAATTTCGACCACATTCAGCAATCAATTATTACCCAATTTATCAACAAAAGCAAATGATCTAACACATGCGTTTGACATAAATTATCGACCATATTTAACTGATATGGTAACATTAAGGAATAATACAATTGGTTATGTAGAACGTGATTGGTTAAGTTCTCTCGATATCGATCTGGCTGGGCAGACCGATTTTTATCGTGGTTGGATAAAAGAAAAGGGATCGTTAAATTCTGTTAATAGTTATGGTAGAGGGTCGACACCGTCTTTTAATACACAAACAACCATTGTTGAAGAATATGCAATGAAGGTGGGTGAATACGGTGCCACAGCAAGAACCGGATATGGGGATGTAAGCCTTTCTCCGAAAGTTAATACGCAAAATCCATTAATTTTAACATTTGTATCAACTGCAAATACATCAGATAGCACAAGCATTCAAACAACACCATTTAATTTATATGAAAAATCACCAAATTGGACAAATGATTTTATCCAACAATCTGGAAATCTTGTATTAAACGAATCACCTTTTATTAAAGGCGGCCCAGTAATACCCGATAATTTAATTAAATGGGCATATAATAATATTCCGGGATTTATTAAATCCGACGAATCTTCATTATTTTTTGCTAATACACGCGTAATGTTAAATAGCGGTAATAATATTAGTAGTATATTAAAAATAATTGAAAATGGTGGGTCTTTTTGGCTAGGATCTAATAAACTAGCCGATCCTCCAAATCAATGGGATGTATTAACGTTTGATGCCCCATACACTCAAATAAATGCAATAACTCAAATTAGTGCAAATCAATTACTATTCAATTTATCATCTAATATTGGAGTTATTGCAAATAATATAATTGCTGTAGATCACGTAGATTCGGCATCAAATCTAACTATCCAAGGTATATTTAATGTTGATGACTATGAAATTGCTCCATCTGCAAATAGTTATTCTCGTTTAATAGTTACCGGCCCAATTAATAATTTTTCTAATATTACATACGATACGGCTTGGACTTCCCTTTCACTTTACACAAGTAGAAGTTTGCGTGGAGATTCAATCGGTACTAGTAATATAAAATCCGAAGATACCGTTAGATATGTCCAAAATGATGCAAAAGGGTGGACATCATATGACCTATTGCAACCTTATTTGACCAAAATTTCATATCCTGCAATATCAAATCAAGATCCAATCTCTGATATAGCATATGACGATCAAAATCAAATTTTATGGTCAGGTAAACCTACTGCTAAATCTGGGTTGGGGGAAGTTGAAGTACGAATGTTAGCCGAAAAATTAACAACCGGAAATATAGTTATACCTGACTTAGGTTCAACTGTCTATGCAATAGAATCATATCATCCGGATACCTATTTATTAGGTCAACATGTAGTATGTCAACCAGGTATCGCCGCAATATCTGCGACAACATTAAATGGAGGTATTACAGGTAATGGACAGGTATATATTGTCCAAATCGAAAATAATAGACCGGTCGTAACTCAAATTTTAAGCGGTGATGGAATTACAAATTCAAATGCAAGTCAATCTTATTTTGGAAATCAACTTTCATTAAGCTCCGATGCATCATGGCTTTATATTCGATCAAAATCAATGTTAGCTCCAAATGTTGCTGGTATATCGGTTTATTCTCTACATACAAACGAATCTACCCAAAATTATACAATAATATCCAACGTATCAAATATCATAACTGTTAATCGGTCTATAATAGATGCATACAGTATAAAAATATCTGTTTATTTTGAAAATGGACTTACCCAAATTTTAATTCCAAATATAGATTTTTCTGTTAACCCAAATAGTTCAACAATTAATTTATTAATACCGTTGGATACATACGAAAAAATTTACATTACTACACCCAATAATTATTACAAATACGAAGGCAAATTAATTGATCCTTTTGGTACATCAACTGGATATGGCACATCACTATCCTGCGATAAAAATGGGGAAACATTGGTTGTCGGCGTTCCTAATTACAATTCCGGGGCGGTGATTATTTACCGAAGAGTTAAAGAAAAAACTTACCATGCTTTTTCGACAGCAAATATTTCCCCAACCAATGACTTTTCAACAATTTCATCTATATTAGTTGATGGAGTTAAATTATCCCCATCGGTATTTTCTGTTACTTATAATTCTGGATTTATCAGCAATATAATTTTTTCACCCGCATTACCTACGGCGAGCACAATTCAAATAGAAGGATTTTGCTTCAATGTTATGCAAACAATAATAGCACCCAATATTGAAGATTCAAATTTTGGATTATCTGTAGCTATTAATGATAATAAATTAGCTGTTGGTAGCACAAAGAGTGTACATCAAAAAGGATCTTTATATTTTTATGCATTAGATACACGAATAACATCTCAAAAAATTATTCCGATAAATGATGTTGATTTAAATGTACCGTCTATTAATCTTAATGATTGGGTTGTAACAAGATCTGGCATAACCATCTCATCATTAATAACCGATATTAATAATTTAACCAATTATTCAGGTATTTCGGCTACCATATCAAATGGCAATCTTATTTTAAATATTATTCAATCAATGAGTACAACCGGAATAAGTGGAATTTAAAACAATAAATACTATTGAGGATTTTTGAATGATAAGTTCCAGTTTATTCAGCAAATTTGTATTATTAGATACCATAATTCCGGATACTAATACACTGCAACAATTTGGGCAGAATATTAAATGGATAACTTCCGATTTAATCGGAGTTGTTGAAAATATTAACGACCAAGAAACCGTTATCTCAAATGTTTCATTTATTGATGGGACATATTTTGACGGATATAATACATTATTTGAAGAAAAATCACCTGAAACAATTCAAAAATTAAATATTTTTCAAGTTTTAACAACCGACAGAAATTGGATTTCTTCTGCCACAGATACAATTCAATTAACCAAAGTCAAAGAAATATTAACTACATCAACTGGTTTAATTTACGACGGAAAAATAGAAAGTATTTTCATAACCGAAAATAGCATACCGGATAATACGGTAACTATATATAATAATACAAATTTATCTCATGGCTGGACAGTTTCTACCTCACAAGAACTTCCGATTGATTCAACAAGTATAAGTCGCGCTTGGATTTATGATTCCGTAACAAATATTAAATTAACAGACTTAGAAATAGTAGATTTGGTAGCGGGGATAATTCCTGGTAAAATATCACAAAATTTAGATTATATATCAGACATTGACCCTGCACTATATAACATCCCATTGTGGACACCAGGGACAATATATAATATTAACGACAGAGTTGTATACGGAAATAATTTATATCAAGCCTTATATGCAGGTAAAAGCGGGAGTATATTTAATTCTGCATTATGGACATTAATTAAAAATAATCCGGAATTCGTTAACCTTGGTAATGAATTATGGGGAAATAATCAGGTAGGAAAAACCTGGTTCAAAACAAAAAATCTAAAAACAATTGATGCCCAATTAGGAAATTTAAAAGAAAGAGCAGCAAATTGGAATCAATGGTTACCCAATTCAACCATTGAAGTTTATGAATGGGTTAATAGTTCATCTTCACCCACAAATTATATCAATAATGATAATAATGGATATGTTTTAGACAATAACTGTCCTTATACTTTTAATAGTTATACCGGAATGTATGGATTTTGGGTGTATGGCAAAACAACTATTGGTTCTATTCACAATATGTCTTGCAACCAATTAATAACTGCCTTACAAGATATTCCTAATTCAGGAATACCAATGATTACCGCTCTGGATACAAATGCGGTTGCCGTGTGGAATATTAACCAATTTATATCCTCAAATACTGTTGTTTTACATATAGATTATGTGTTAGAATCCGCCAACAATCAATTGCACAATGAATTTGCATTAATAGGTAATGACGGAACAAAATCGTGGTATAAAACACCAATTTATAGTAAATTCATTGATAGTTTAAGTGGGGTGTCAATATTAAATCAATTAATACCAGATATTACACTGCCTTATAGCCAACAAACTGGAATTTTGTCTAAACCACAGCAATCAATTTTTGTTAATAGAATAACGGCTTTAGATATATATTATTCTGTTATCAATTCTCAACTTGCAAATTTAGCTATTGCAACATCATCGATTGTTTCATCATTGAGTGCAGTAGATCCAATTCCAACGACAGGTTTTAATCAAACAATTACAAACCGTGATATTTTAAATCAATTAAATATTAATGATTATCCCGAAAATTATAGAATTTTATTATTGCAGGATGACACATTAAAATCAAATTATTGGTCAATTGTTTCGGCAACATCCGGTAAATGGGTAATTTCCAGTCATCAATTATATAATTTATCAACAGATTGGAAATATACTGATTGGTCTTCATCGGCATATGCAAACACAACTCCGACATATACATTATCATCAATTGGAGATCTTCCGGAAATAAATTATTCTGTTGGTGACATAATTCAACTTAATGATAATGGCAGTGGAAATATTGCCATATATATGGCAACAAAAAACGACATTGATGCAAACATAACTGAATTAGACCCAATATATATTCAAAACGGAACTATACAATTTTTGCCAGAGTTATACGATTTTATAACATCAAAAATTGGATTTGATTCTGCACCATTTGATAGTGCATATTTTGACAATGATCCATATATTGACATTCGATTAATAACAGAAATTTTAAATAATGTTATCTTAATCGGTAATAGTGATTTAACAACTGCGGCGGATAATGCATTTTATGCGGTTATTCAGTATATTATTCACGAAAATAAAAATCTTGATTGGTTATTCAAAACAAGTTTCATATCGGTTGATTATAACAATCGTGATTTATCTGTTCAAGGAAATTTTGAACCAGATAATCAAACAACAATTGAAGATTTCATAGCAGAGACAGCACCATATCATACACGTGTTAGAGAATTTCACGATATTTACACAGCCAAAGATTATGCCAATATTGGATTAATAGATTTTGACCTTCCGGCACAATATGACGGAAATTATGCTAACATTGTTTTGGATTATACAAATAATGTAAAACCAAATGGATTATTACAATTAAGTCAATTTTATCCAAATGTTGGAGTTTTTGCTAATACATCTTCTTTTTTTATAACAAGCAATGGATTACCAAATCACGCAACTGATACATTCCCAAATTCCACTGATCCATATACAATCGAAAAGCAAAATTGGTCATTTGGATTTCAAGAAAAAATATATGCTGATTCCATTCAATTTCCAACGGTTAATAATAATGTAGGCCCAATTGCCTCAGCGGTAAATGGTGTTCCTTTTTATAATTCTAATAGTGGCGAAACCGAAACGTTATATTTATTAGGTAATTTGCAGGTAAAAAATACATATACAATTAATACGGTCTGGGAAGCTCAGTCGATAGGATTAGATCCGGGAAAAGGATTTCCGAATGAAAACGGTGCATATCAATATTTTACAGATCCATATTTAATGTATGAAAAAAATGCAAATATTCATAGTTCAATTATTGGATATGCATGGGATGGTGTTCCGATTTATGGATCGTACGGATACGAAAATTCGGATGGCAGCGGAAATATAATAATGAATTCCAGCAGCTATCAATTATCAAATGTTCCCCGGCTGGATAAAACTGACCAACCTATTGTAAATGGTTTGCAACTTGCAATATATTCTGCCCCAACAGGTGAATATATTGAAGATTTTATATATGTACCTAATTCAGGAACACTTGACAAAAATAATGGAAGATGGTGCGTTACACCTGAATATCCTGCCGGAACATATGCATATTTTTCAACCATTGATTCATTAAATAATCCGATCTATCCTTATATAATTGGCCCAAATTATTTTGCATTACCTTATAATCTCGAATATTCATATGTTAATGGAATAAATACACCATTATATCCAAATGGTGATGTATCAATTCCTTATATTCCAACAACTGATGAAATATCTTCTTATATAAGAACCCCAGATGGTTCAATTTCTTCAGACCCAACTACATTGCAATTGCCAATTTATTCTCCGTGGAATAATAATTATACATATTCCATAGGATCAATTGATGTTATAATACCGGGAAAAGGATATTCATCATCAAATTTAGCTGTTCAAATAATATCGACTGACGGTAATGGTGGAAATGTTATAGCTAATGCAACTATCGGAAATACAATAATCGGATCTATTGGAACAATTAATATAATTGATGGTGGAAATAATTTTACCTCCACTCCCAAAGTTTTAATAACTTCTGACAGTAATGTTATAATTGATTGTGTCGCTTATCCGAGACTTGAAAATTCTTCAACCCGAAAAATAAAAACATCAATTCGTTTTGACAGAGTAAATCCGACTGTTGAATTTTTGTATCCAAATACTGTATATTCAAAAAATACAGTTGCATTTAATTCCAATAATAATATTTTTGTTAGATCATTGGTAAATAATGCAAATAGCGCAAACATTAATAATTCTAATATATGGGGTAATGCAAATATTTCTACAATTGTTTCAACAACGGCAATGAACAGAATACAGGCTACATATTTTCCAACAGCCAATATGTTTGCAAATCAGGCCAGATTATTAATGACAGGAGTTGAATATCCAGGAGTTACCGTTAATGGTGGAACATTTATTGAATCTTATTCGATACCGTCTGGATCGTTATACGATTTAGATGATTCGTCGGGTTTTACCTCACTTAATATTGCATGGCATCCTAATTTATTAACAAATTCGGCAATATCTCGTAATACATTTAGATTTGGAAATTCATCTGCTTATTTTAATGCCGAAAAAAATCAATATATTACCGTAAATTCAAGTAGTCCGAATATTTCCTATCTTGAAAATACTTCAAACATATTCACCTTAGAATTTTTCTGTAATTTTGAAGATGTATCTACTACTTCAGTGCTAATTGATACCAGAAATAATATATCTAGCAATATCGGAATTGTTATTTATAAAAATGAAAATAATAATATATGTGTTGGTTCTAATTCAAATATTGCATTATTAGAAAGTATCAGTAATATATCCACACATAATTGGAATTTTATTACATTACAAGAATATAATAATGATTTTTATCTTTACGTAAATGGAGAACTGGAAAATTCGTCAAATCTATCAATTGCGGCATCTAATTTTAATTTAACATTGGGAGCTGATGTTAATGGACAAAATGGTTACACTGGATATATAGACGAATTACGATTGACAAACGGTGTTAATAGATATACAATAGGATCCACTAGTATAATTGTACCAACCGAACCATTTCCTTTAAATATTACAAATGATCCGTACTATGTTTCTAATTATACACCATTGCTTTTAACATTTGAAGATTTAACAAACGATGCAATACCAAATATTTCATTAAATTCTATAAATTCAACAACCTATATAAATGATTTATCATGGAATCAAAAGAAAATGGAAATAATAAATTACAGTAATTCTGTAATTGTTGATTCAACATTGTTAAATAATAATGTTAATCCCCAAAGTAGTTTAATAATGGCAGTAACTTTGAACAAATAGAGGAATAATGAGCGGATATATAAAATCGATTGGCGACTCGGATTATAATTTTTCTTTTAACGATTTTACTGTCGAATTTTTTGTTGAAATATCTAATAATATAACCACACAAACATTATTTGAAATTACCAATAATGAATCACCTGTGACAGATTTATATAAAAAAACAAGATTTTTATCAACAATTGAAAACGGAAATATTAATGCATATGGAATACAAATTAGTTGGCCATTAAGTTTATCTGCAAATGTTTCAACTTTTTATATTCCATCCCATTCTTTGGAAAATACCATAATATTCTTTAATGGAAATTTACTTAGTAAAAATCAATACTCATTTAATAATGGCAATATAACCTTGACAGGTAATATAATATCATCCACCACTTCCTTAGTTGAAGCCGGTGAAATATTATTTTCTATTAAAGGTAATGAAATAACAAATAATACATTACACTTTATAAGCGCGGAACGAAAGGATAGAAATTTTTATCTTTATTTAGATGGAGTACCACAAGGAAATACTAATGTTTTTGCTGGATTTAGCATACCTTCACAATTTATAACAAACTCCGTTCCCCCTTTTCAGCAACTTTCAAGAAATGATTCTCCGGCGTTATTAACAATTGGGGGAAATAAAGATGGAAAAGATACTTTAACTGGAAAGTTCGGTGATTTTAGAGTAACAAATGGTTTAGCTAGGCATGTTACTTCTTTGCAGCCAGCAACCATTATAGGCAGTAAATTTACCGATAGTAATTTGGGAATAAGATCCGCGGATATTATAATATCCGGAGGACCTTTCGTAGATAATATAACAAGTTATGCACCTGAAGAGCATGTATCGGGTCAAATTTTTGACAGCTTAGATATTTCTTTATATCAAAATGCAAATAGTTCTTATCTTAGCTCAAATATTTCCAATGTATTAGCAACCATAACAACTATCCCCAATCCAATGTTTAACTCCAACGCCGTATTACTAGGATTTAAATTATTCAAAGAATCAATGTCAACAGAACCAATTGAAACTTTTCAAATCGAAACGACCGAAACAAGTAACATAAAAGTTCCATGGAACTATGTTTCCCCGGACGAAGCTTGTGTTTTAGTTGATAATATTTCTATTAATACAGAACAATGGACTATTAAAAATAGTAAATTAAATATTTCAAGTATTTCTCCAACTAGCAATATAAAAATTATTTTAACTGGAAAAACTTCATATACCAGTATTGGCGCAAATTCGGTAACTACTTTAACACATAATTTATATTCAACTGATTCGACTATTTCAGTTGAATCGGTGGCGGGATTAATAACACCCATTCCTGAAGCTAATTTACGTGGAAAAATTTTTATTAATGGGGAAAAAATAACGTATCTTTATATAGATAGAATTCACAATGTTTTGTCAGGATTGATGCGAGGAACAGAATGTACCGGAATACCACCTATACAACTAATTGGGTCACAGGTAATAAGTTCATCGTTTGACCAAGAAATACCAGGGTCTCCGGGAATAGCAACATGGTATAAACTTTCAAATGTACCTTTGGCTAATTCAAATTCAACAATTTCAAATTTTTTGGTAGAGCAAGGTGCAACTCCGCCGGTATAAATATATACATGAAACCAGATGAAATTCCGGCGATTATAGTTAATGAATATTTAAAAATAGTTATAAATGAAAAAAATATTCCCAAAAATTCAATAACAAGTAAAGTTCATGTGAACAAGAGAGTAAAATGATTTTAGACAACCAACAGTTAAAAATATCTGGGCATGTAACTATTACCGATAAATTAACTAATGAAATATTATTAGATACACATAATTCTATTCATTTTGAAAATTTATCCGTGGCTATTGTTGAAAGTTTAATGAGCGGTGTATTAAACGCATCGGATACTACAACTACCGGCTTTGTATATTCAATGGCATTTGGTAATGGCGGAACTACCGTGAGTAGCACGGGAATAATAACATATAATCCCCCCAATAATGTTGGAAGTACGGCTTCTCTGTACAATAAAACATATGATAAAATCATAAATAATAATTTTTCTGCAAATTCAGATACAATTGATAATAATATAACATACGATCATATCCCAGGCAAAGCATATACCGATATGGTAATTTCGTGTCTATTAGATTATGGTGAACCATCAAATCAAACAGCATTTGATAATGTTAATAGTATCAAAAGCAATTATGCTTTTGATGAATTAGGACTTATTAGTAGTTCAGGACAATTATTAACACACGTAACTTTTTCTCCAATTATAAAATCTTCAAACAGACAATTAGATATAACGTATGTTGTTCGTATATCAACATTATCTTCGTTAAGTGCATAGGAAAAAATGGCATATCAAATAAAAAATACTAATGGAAATATTTTAACATCTGTTCCCGATACCCAATTAGTATCCACTTATGGTGGATTAAGTCTTATCGGAAAAGATTACGCTGGATTTGGAACCACGCTCAATACAAATTTAGTTAGGATGGCAGAAAATTTTGCTAATTCTACACCTCCGTCAAATCCATTTATAGGTCAAATATGGTTTGACACCGTTTCTGACGCTATCAAATTTTGGGACGGTACAACTTTCAAGTCCATTAGTGTTATTACCGCTGCAGATACCGCTCCACTCAATCCAATTGAAGGGGACGAATGGCTTGACTTAATCAACCTTCAATTATATGTATGGAGTGGAACTGAATGGATATTAATTGGACCGCCTAGTAATCAAGGTGCGGGAAAAGAAGGATTTATAGTTGCACCGGCAATAAATACACCAAATGGTAATGTAATTTATCTTGAATTATATGCAAATAATAATTTAATGGCAATTGTATCATCTGAAGAAATTATTCAACCGGGAATTGGTGGGTTTGGAAATATAAGGCCAGGTCTCAATTTTGCAACTGCTCCAACATACGGCATAACAGAAAGTGGTATTTATAATTTAACCGAATTAACATTAGGCGATAACGACCAAATTGATTTTAGTATAGATTCAAATAATAATATGGTAATGGCCGTTGACAATGGAAATGTGATGTATGCAACCAATGGAAATAGCTTATTGCCAGGTGAATTTGCAAATTTAACCGGAACTGTTTATTTTAATAATGTTGTTGCAAATTCATTGGTGGCACCGGCTCCCGGAACTGACGGTGATTTTTTATTTAATTCACATGGAGCCATAAATGCAACCCCTGTTCTAACAATTGACTCTACAAGAACTAATATTAATGTCGAAAATAATTTAACAGCGGGAAAATTGGTCGTGTCTGGGGCAACTACACTTAATAGTAATTTATCGGTAGATGGCCCGTCGGTATTATCTTCACAATTAGATGTGATCGGAATAGCAAACCTCGAAAATCAACTAATAGTCGGTGGAAATACAACACTATCCGGTACATTAGATGTGATCGGAATAGCAAACCTCGAAAATCAACTAATAGTCGGTGGAAATACAACACTATCCGGTACATTAGGCGTGACCGGATCATTAACTGTCGATGGATTAACATCTCTTCTGAACCCATTAAATGTATCCGGGGTAACAACATTATATGAACAACTAAATGTGACGGGAAATGCAACTTTTTCTAGTGATTTAATTGTAAATAATGCTGCAATAATCAATGGTCAATCATTTTTTATTGGAAATGCCCTTGCAAGTAATAATCTTACCGTTAACGGAAAAATAATTGGTGAGGGAACTTTAGATATTACTGGTGTAACTACCATAAATTCTGGTACATCTGGGGCATTCTCCTTGCCATCTGTTGCCGGCATAATAGCAGGCTCCGCATTATTAACAAATGCAAATGGAACAACACAATGGGGAAATATTAATTTAAATTTTAATAATCATTTATTGGCAACCAATGGTTATCAGGTATTCCCAGGTGGTTTAATATTACAATGGATGACTGGTTCAACTGAATTGAGCACAAGCGCAAGAGGTCCTTTTACCGAGCAGTGGCCATTGACTTTCCCAAATAACTGTTTCTTGGTTTTACCTTCAACAAAATTTGATAATTATGTATCTGATACCGGTTGGCAAGGTACTTCAATATACCTAAATGGTCCAGGAAATTACACGAGTACAATTAATTTATGGCAAGATTTACGAGGAGACGGAGAATCATCTTCCACATTCAGAGTATTATTAATTGGAATCGGGAATTAATTTATTGACTTTTTATAAATAAAAATATATCATCATAATATGATTTTTATAATTGATGCATTAGCGGGTGCTGGAAAAACATATTGGGCGGTTGAAAAAGCAAAAGAACTTGTTTCAAAAAAGCAACATGTTCTTTTCTGTTCTCCATCTACCGACTTACAATATGAAATGGCAACTCGATTAGGATCAACACCGTATAAAATTATTAATTATATGGAATCAAAAGATACAGGTGGAGTTACTTCAACTATTAGCAATTATTTAAAAAATCCATATAAAAATGAAGTTTTAATTATTACGCATAGTGCATTCAAAAATATTTCCAATTTTCCTAAAAAGAAAAATTGGACCATTTTTATAGATGAGGAAATTAGTGCAATAGATTTTATTTCATTTAATTTAACCGATGCATCTAATTATCAAATTGGCTGTGATCTTGAACACGAAATTCCCGAAATAAGTTCTTGGAAATGTCAAGACGAAGGATTTATGGAAATAAATCCTAAACACGGGTGTAATAAAAGCGACATTAATTTTTTAAAATCATTATGTTATAGTAATGATATGGTTTATCCATCTTTTAAAAAATTCATCCAATTATTAATAAATCCAAACATGCAAATTTATGCCGACACCGGGGTAATGACCGCTTTTCGTTTTGGGTCACCGGACGTAGAGATGTGGGCCGAGCTCAATACCAATATTTTTAATGGGTTTAAAAATTTATATTTAATGGGCGCACGTATTCAAAATAGTCAATTAATTTCCTATTTAAAATTAAAAAAAGTACCTATTAAATTATTAGATATTCCAAAAAGATTTAGTAATCATAATCAACCAATTATTATAAAATGGATGTCTAATTATCCATTATGGTCGAAAAATTATTATAATCAGCAAAATAAAGTAGAACCCAGTATAACAAATTTTGAATTATTCGATATGTTAGTGGGAAATTCAATTGGTGAAGAAAAAATATTATTACAAAATAATAAAGGTAATAAATTTAAATATGTTAAAAATCCAAATTGGATGCCGTTTGAAGTTAAAGGACTAAATCAATATAGTGACACATTACATTATGCTGAGGGTGGAGCGTATATTTGGCCACCCGCTTATCAAAATCAAATGACTGCATTAGGATTTGACAGTGATGAAATTTTGCTAAATAAAACATTAGATCATGCATATCAAGGACTAATGAGAGGTTCTTTAAGAAATGGGACGTTCAATAATAATAATAATATTATCTTTTTGCCCACGGAAAAGATGGCGCAAAACATGAGAAATATTTATTTTCCCAATGCAATAATTAAACAAATAGAAGGTGCAGAATATTTTTTTAAGTAATAATGGTCTGACAGCCAAATTCTGGAGAATAAATACTTTTGTATGGTTCCACATCACGGACTCGTATTCTCTCCAGAAACGTAATGCTCGATCTCTTGTCAGAGGGGTCGAGCAATTTTTTATGGAGAAAATATGCAAGATTATCTGACTGAAATAAAAACATTAATTCAACCTGCTAAAGACAATGAAACTTTTAAAATTCAATGGAAAAATAAATGGCGAGAAATAATTGACAATGCTCCGCCTAATATTACTGTTGAAGATTTGTCATTAATAATTCAATTTGTAAAAACCGAATGGAAGTTATCAGAAAATGAATTGTTAAAATATACAAGAAAAATTTCTGTAATTGAATTATTAGGATCTTATCCAAAAACACCTGATGAATTCGTAGAATTATACACAACGAAGAAAAAAATATCAATTCGACTTGATTCACTAATTAACCCATCATATATTCGTGGAATTTGTTCTTTGGTTGATTTATATGACGAATTATATGCGTTTAATATCGACAATTTTTTAAGAATCGACAAAAAACGGCTGGAAATTGCTCTTAATACATGGTATAATACCGGTCTATCTTTTTGTCTTATATCATTATCTGATTATGTTACTGATAGATTTGCTTCAAAACAAGATGCACCCAAAAATTTAGAAGCTGAAAAGGAATGGGATAAATTTATCAATATCATTGATAAAAATGATAATAAACGAATTTATACTAAAGCGATTATGAAACATTTTATTTGGAATGTTAAACGAGTAATGAATCCGCAAACATTACTCGGTACCGTCAATCCAATTATGCCTGTGTTGGTGGGCAGAACTGGAAATGGTAAATCAACAGCAATAGATAATTTTATTTCTCCACTCAAAAATGGCGGCTATGTAAAAACCGATTTTGATAAATTGCTTGATCCCAATTATTATATTCAAAATGCTAATACCCCAATCGCTTTTTTAGATGAAATGGCAAGATTGTCAACTGCGGATCAAAATAATCTTAAAGCATTTATTACATCCGACATTATTACAGCCAGAAAATTTCATACCCAAATGATTGAACATAAAAGTAAAATTATTCAATTAATAGGTACCTCAAATTATTCGCTATCAGTTATTTCAAATGACACTACATCATCTAGGCGATTTTATGAAATTGAAACTCCAGATGATATGAAATCAAAAAATTCTTTTTGGTATGAAAAAATTAATTGGTTATTATTATGGCAATCAATTGATCCAACCACAAAAAGTCCATTATCTTCTAAATTAGCAAATGATGTATTCACCATTCAACAAAATCAACAACGAAAAAAGAATTATGTTGAAGAATGGATTTGGTCTGAGCAAATTACAGGAGGATGGAAATCAGCAACAGAAGTTTTTAATAATTGGCGTGATTGGGCATCCACAAATGATACATATCATTATTCAAAAGCAAATTTTGCTTCATTTGGAAGGGAATTAACGGCTATTGAAGGGGTAACCAAAAAAAATAATGGAAAGATCTTTTATTACTTTGATATAGATTTTTCTAAATTGGCAGGATTTTTTGAGTAAGTATCATATCGTGCTGATTTATACTTACTCGTCGTTATTGATGATATGATGATTCCGATGATTATGATGATTTTTAATGTAATAGCAAGTTTTTTATATATTGTATTTTTATTTTATAATTATTATTAAAGTTTAAAATATTATAATAACTATCGGAACTATCATATCATCAATAACGACAAGTGTTTTAAAGTCCGATAGTTCCGATAGTTCAGATGATCTTATTTTATAATCAAATTTAATAATATCTAATTTGATATTTACGAAGAATCAATGACTAATAAAATATGTTTGCCAATGTTTCCTAAACTAATATCGTGTTTTATAATTTTTACGGTTTAAAATTTTTCGAGAACATTATTTTATAGTAATAAAATTTTTTCGAAGACTGTTTATTTTTATATTACGGTTATTTTATTATATAAAAAATTTTTGGGTTACTTTTAAAAATTTCGGGGTTATTTTTTATTTTAAAAGATTGGTTTTGCTTCGCATCCAGAATTTTGGTTTTTTTGTAGTGCTTTTTCCACCCGCGCAGAGTAATTGGTAGTTAGACCATCAAAATTACCCGTTGTAAATTATTGATTATAAAGGACAGAAATTAGAAAACTGCTCGGTTTTTGACGTTAAGCTATAACATGTACAAGTTAATAATTAAAATGTATTTTTGATGCGAAAAATACGGTTTGCATAAATATTAATATGGAAGACATTGGACATTGGCATTTTATTAAAGATTTTGATCCTGAAGAATGGGTTGGGTTCATTTATCGAATTTATGATACTCAAACGGGAAGAATGTATATTGGTAAAAAATTTTTTTGGAAAACGATAAGAAAAATAGTCAAGAATCGAAAAAATAGAAAGAAGGTTATTAAATCTTCTGATTGGAAAACGTATACTGGTTCATCTAATTGGCTTAACAGTGAAATTGCACTATATGGTAAAGAACGGTTCCGTTTTGAAATTGAATCATTACATGAATCTCGTGGAACCCTAGCATATGCAGAGGTAACAAAAATTATTTTGGAAGATACACTTCGCAAAACATTACCAGACGGAACAAAGGCATACTTTAACGGGTTGTGCCCCCCAATAAAATTTCGTCCAGGAAATGAAACGGAAAAGGAAAAAGAATATCGAATTTAGATAAATTATATTCATTTGAGGTGAATAACAGTCATGAATACGCCGATTTTAACTCCACAAATTATTCATTCAGCTTTTAAAACATTAGCAAAAAAAATTCACCCTGATGTTAATAATAATAGTAATTCAACCGAAAAATTCCAACATCTTAAAGAAGATTATGATAAATTGTGTGCTTCATTATCTAAAATTTATATTGTAAAGATATCGATATCTTTACAAGATTCGATTTTAGGATGTGATCGATTTTTTATCAGCAATGATGGCCAACGAAAATTCTTGTTGGCAATACCAATCGGTATAAAAGATGAAGATACAATTCAATATAAAAATGTTCAACTTGATCCAAATCAATTTTCAATTTTGCAGGTAAAAATTCATATTATTTTACCGAAAAATTTTTTCATTATTAACGGTAAATTAATTCAAACAATTCGTATTTCTATATGGAAAGCGTTTATTGGGGGATCTTTTAATTTTTTTGGGCCTGATGGTGCAAAATTAAAAGTTATTTTGCCTAAAAAATTAAAAAACGATTCAATTTTTAAAATTGCAAAAGAAGGGTTAATTGATAGAAATTTTTTAGTTCGAAACGATTTGTATGTTAAGTTTCAGACATTTTTTTATTGACTTTAATTCGTATATTTGCTAATATTAAAATATTATGAAAGGGAACAACATGGACACTAAATCTAATCCGTTAATTAGAAATTTAATCGATATGAGTTTTACCACAGCTTTGCAATTAAAGCAAACTACGATTACAATTGAACATATTTTACATTCGGTTTTTATGGATCAGGGTGTAAGCAATTATTTTAGGGAAAAAGGTGTCGATGTACAATTATTAATGTCGGAATTGTATAAATTTATCCAACAGCAAACGCCATATTTGCAAAATAAAATGTTCAGTAATAATGACGATCCAAATATTATGACGGGTCAAATTACGGCTGCAACGCAAAAAATTCTGCTTGATGCAGTATTATCCGCAAAAAATGTCGGGGAAAATCTTTCATATTTTCATTTATTGGACACAATTTTTTCTAACGCCGAATCTTATGCTAGTTATTTTATGGCGAAATACGGAATTAATAAACAAATGATTGCTGAATTGGCGACACTTTCCCTAGATGCAAATAAAACAGTATTTGAAGAATTTTGTGTTAATTTGAATGAAAAGGTTAAAAAAGATTCGGATCCTCTAATTGGTAGGAAGGCTGAATTATTTACGATCGCTCACACACTTTCCAAGAAACGGAAATCAAATGTTTTACTTACCGGAGAACCTGGTGTAGGTAAGAGTCAATTAATTGAAGGTCTTGCACAAAATATTAATACGGGAAAAGTACCAAATACATTAAAGAATAAAATTATTTATAGTTTAGATGTCGGTTCGGTATTGGCTGGATGTAAATTTAGAGGTGATTTTGAAGGAAAAATTAAATCTATTTTGGCCGAATTAGTAAAAACACCTAATGCCATTTTATTTGTTGATGAAGCCCATCAAGTTAGTGCAGGAGAAGGAAATTCTGGGAATGGGTTGGGTTTCGCCGCAATGTTAAAGCCTGAATTGAGTCGTGGTAGAATTAAGGTAATTGCCGCTACAACTTGGGAAGGATATCGAAAGACATTTGAAAAAGATTCAGCTCTAATGAGACGATTTAGGGTTGTAAAAATTGACGAGCCAACTATTGAGGAGTCTATTTTGATTCTTAACGGGTTGAAATCGGGCTTAGAAAAATTTCATAATTGCAAAATTGATAAAGAAGCAATTAAAACAGCAGTAGAACTTTCAGTAAAATATCAAAAAGATCGCCAATTGCCAGACAAGGCAATTGATATTATTGATGCCGCATGTGCAAGAAAGCAGGTCAACGAAGATAAAAATCGAAGTGTAAACAAGAAAGACATTATTTTGGAAATTACAGAATTAACTGGAATTCCAATAAAAGACGAAATTACCAGTGTATCTAAAAATATTTTAACTATTGGCGATGAACTAAAGTCAAAAGTATTCCATCAGGAAAAAGCAATTGACTCAGTTTATAAATCATTGGTTATTTCACAATCCGGATTACGAGATCCAAATCGGCCAATTGGATCATTTTTATTTACTGGTCCGTCGGGTGTTGGAAAATCTTTTGCCGCAAAGCAGATCGCGATTAGTATGAATATGCATTTTCTTAAATATGATATGAGTGAATATCAGGCAGAACATGCCATATCCTTACTTATTGGGGCACCTCCGGGATATAAGGGATTTGGTGACTCTGGATCTGGAGAAGGTAAACTAATCAATGATCTGATTAAATATCCCAATTCTGTACTTTTATTGGATGAAGTTGAAAAAGCAAATTCGAATATTTTTTCATTATTATTGCAAATGTTGGATGAAGGAACAATTACGAGTGCAGGTGGAAAAACAGCAGATTGTCGTAATACAATTATTATTATGTCTAGTAATTTAGGCAATAAAGAGTCAATGAAAAGCAAGTTAGGGTTTGATAATTCGTTAACTGGTAAAAGTGAAGCTGGTAAGGCAGTAGATTCATTTTTTCTGACTGAAATTCGAGGACGAATTACCGATATTATTGAGTTTAATAAATTAGATTCAATTAGTTATCGTAGAATTGTATTAGAAAAATTTAGCAAAATGGCTAACCTACTATTGGATAAAAAAGTAACTATTATTCCGACGGAAAATTTAATCACAAAAATTCTTGATATGAATAATGAAAAACAATATGGTGCCAGAAAAATTGATGGAATTGTAAATTCATTAGTTAAATACCCATTATCAATTGAATTATTACAAGGTAATATTATTAATGGTAGCAATGTGGTGATTGATTGGAAAGATAATGAACTTAGTATTTCTGCTGGGAATAAGGCGATAAATATAACCAGAAAAGAAAATATTTTAGAGGAGTAATTCACTTATGGCAAAATTGGTTTCAAACAAGGTAACACTTGAATTATCGACAATTATTAAAGATTTTGACGATGTTACCACAGCAGAAAAAATGTTGGAATTAACTAATGAACAAAAATTAACCTTGATTCAAACATTGGAAGCAATTATTTCGAATAATTCGGTGATTGTGGAGATTGCGTAATGTCAAAAAATGATTTTGGTTGTGTTATTATCGAGGGTCTAGATTATAGTGGTGGAATCGGTAATTCTCGCCGTAAATCAAATGTAATAACAGAACCAGTTAAAGGTCCTGGGTTGCAACCCAGGACCAATGGCCAGCAAACTATTCAAATTCAAACATCAAATTTTTCGGGAAATGTTATCATAGAAGCCACCTTGTCAAGAGATCCATTTCAAGGACCGTGGTCAGCGATACCATTAATTAATGGTATGAATGGTGAATCTGCAATTCAATTGACCTATATATATCCGATGTCGGTAGTTAATGTTCAAAATTCAGGACGAACTATTAAAACAAATAAAATTTATAATATTGTCGGTCAATATTCCTGGATTAGAGCAAATATTTCAAATATATCAAATGGAATTTTACAATCAATTAAAGTTGCTTAAATAAGTTTTTAAAATAAGGAAAAAATAATGAATATAACTCAAGAACAGGCTGATTTTCTTAGGAAGCAGCATTTACAAATTTCTATGCCTTGTTACGCGGGCATGATGTTCGCGGACACCTGCTCATCCCTTCTTCGATTTATGTTGTATGCTCAAAAAATTGGATTACCTGTATCGTTTGATCAGATGACAAACGAATCTCTTATTCCTCGGGGAAGAAATCATCTTGTTGCTAAATTTTTAGAGAATAAAACAACAACTCATTTAATGTTTATTGATAGCGATATTGGTTTTGAACCAGAATATATTTTTAAACTATTATTATACGATAAAGATATTGTTGGTGGACTCTATCCGAAAAAGAGTCTTCCGATTGATTTTGTAGTAAATATTTCACCGGAGCAAGTTAGTAACGAGGCGGATGCTAAAGGGCAAATTAAAACAGTAAATGGATTAGTTCCAATAACTCGATTAGGTACTGGTTTTATGATGATTAAACGGGAAGTGTTCAATAAAATGATTGCAGCTTATCCTCATACAAAATTTATTAATAATGTAGGTCTTGATCCAAAATTTAATCCTTTTTGCTATGCATTGTTTGATTGTTCAATTAGTCCAGACACACATGAATACCTTTCTGAAGATTGGGAATTTTGTGCACGATATCGTGCAATTGGTGGGGAAATTTTTGCCGATCCATCAATTCGATTGAATCATAATGGAACTTTTACTTTCCCGGGTGATCCAACAAATTTATATAGGTCAATGGGTTTAACTATTGAAACAAATCCACAATTGACACCTAAAATGGCCGTTAGACCTGATGAAATTAAAGATAAGGCATCTATGTTAGCATTAAAACCAGATTTGGAATCATTAACTGCTTATGAAAAATCCAAAACCGATGTAATTAAGATAGGAGAATAATTATGCCTAGTAAAAATGAGTTAAGATTTAGTTTAGAAAAATTTTTGAAAAGTAAGGTTGGTGAAGCTGAAATTTCTACATGCGGAGATAAATTTATTTCGGATTTATTTCGAACTGCTGATTTTAGTAATACTGATAACAATGTTCGTCTCGACGCAAGTAGGTTGATTACATCAATTTCTATGATAGATGAATAACTTCGATTTATATTAATGGAAAAAGACTGACAATTTTTGTCAGTCTTTTTCATGGAAAAGAAATAAATATAGATATGCGTATTGATGAATTAACTCGAAAAATTTATCTTGATTTAGATGGTGTATTGTGTGACTGCGCTCGAGCTGCGGCAGAATTCAACAATATTTCGGTTAAACAATTCACCGATGCAAAATGGGATAATGACTTTTGGATTAATGTTGTAAAAAATGCAAATTTAAAAGATTTTTTTGAAAATTTACATTGGGAATCTAATGGTAAAAAGTTAGTACAATTTCTTTTTGAAAATAATTTACAATTTGAAATTTTATCTAGCCCATGTTCATTTCCTAATACATCTTCCTGCATAAAAGGCAAAAAAATTTGGTTGCAAAAGCATGGATTGAGCAATATTCATGCAATATTTTCTTGTCATAAAGAAAAATACGCGGGTAATGGAAATATTTTGATTGATGATTTGCCTTTTAATATCTCAAAATGGAATTCTGCTGGTGGAATAGGAATTTTGCATAGTAATGACAATTATCAACGTACTTTTAAAATGCTCGGTGAAATATTTCCAAATCGATAAATATAATTGAGGTTATTTCATGCTGTTGAGTCAATTATTTGAAGATAAAGAGTATAAAACGGTTTGTATTTTTCCTGGTGGATTTCATATTTTATCGCCTGGACATTTGTATGTTTGGAAATATTTAAAGAAAAAATTTCCCGAAGCAGATTTATACGCTGCTAGCTCAAATAAAACAACTGAAAGACCATTTTCTTTTAAAGAAAAACAATTTTTGGCTTCACAAGCCGGAATTCCTCCCAATAAATTTGTTGAAGTGAGTAATCCTTATAGAGCTATTGAGATAACTCGAAATTATGATCCAACCAGTACAATTTTAATTTTTGGTTTATCATCTAAAGATAAAGATAGATTATCAAATCCCATTAAAAAAGATGGAACATTATCATATTTGCAAGAATTACCTAGTACGGCAACACCATTATCAACATTTGATAAACATGCTTATTATGTTATTGTTCCGTCAGTTAAATATAAAATTTTGGGGCAGGAAATTTCATCTGCTAGTAAAATACGTCAAATGTATATAGATGGTAATGAGAATGAACGATCTCAAATAATTAGAGAATTGTATCCTCGTTCAATGAAAGTTGATAAAATAAAAGAAATTCTCGATCGTGTACTTTTACAACCTAAAGAATTACATGAAAATGATTTGCCATGAAAATTTCAGAAATTAGGCAAAATTCGAAGATTATGTGGTCACACGAATTGGTTAAACCATTTGATGGATATTCAGCCTATAAACTTTCTGCATCGTTGGCGGGATATGGAGAGGTTGGAGTATTTATCGTGCAAATAAAAGATAATATTTGGAAACCATTTTATATTTTCATCGATAAAGATTTTCCGTATAAATCTTTGAAATTAATGTTGTTTAAAAAAATAATATCGATCGCTGGAAAAATGCATGGTAAATTCGGTAAGGAGTAAAAATGACACTAAAATATAAACAATTAAAACCCGGTAAAATGGTTGGATCTACATCATTCGTTAATAAAGAATTGCCGGTTAAAATTAACAAAAAATTTTCAGAGAATTATTTTGATTTGCCAAAAAGTCAACAATTAATTTTTCGTAAAATGTGTCATTTTATTAAAATTAATTGTAGTCAATTTCTTAAATCGATTAAAAAAGCAAATAAATTTTTATATCGGGGAACATATAATTCATCAAATGTTTTTATGGGAAATCCTAGGAAGGACAGAAAACCTTCAGATACCAACATTTTTGTTCAAAAAGATATAGATACCTTGCTAACAATTGGTGGATTTACTGCTTTGAGATCAAATAGTATTTTTTGCACAGGTGATTATGAACAAGCAGAAAGTTATGGAGAGGTTTATATTATTTTTCCTATCAATGGTTTTTCTTTTACGTGGGGTAATAACAGTGATTGGATACCCACAGATGATGATATTTTAGATAGTAATATTTATTTTAAGAAGCTATGTATTAAATTAAATCGATTGGCCCATCTAGTCGATTTTATTGATATTCCATCGAAAAAAGATAATGATCTTAAGGATGAAATAATTGACGCATGTTATAACGCTGACCGATTTGATTATACTTCCGTTTTAAATAATATTGATAAAAATATAAAAATTTTGAAGATAAGATTAAAGCAAGCTGATTTACTTGTTAAAAAATACTCAAATATAAATTCTACATATAGAGATTTACGATCTGTTATTGACAAATTAATAGTTTTGACACTGAATAAAAAAATTATTGCAAAAAATTTTTGTAATAAATATGAATTCTCAAAAACTAATTTATCGAAAGCTGTTAAGTCTGAAAATGAAATTTATATCAGCGGTCAATATATAGCTGTAAAATCAGAAGTATACGAAGAGATGTTAATGGAAGTTTTCAAAATAGGAGTGAAATGAAAAATTTAGAAGAAGCGTTAAAAATTGCTGTCGGCACAGAATTTCATTGGACTGCAAAAGTTCATCTTGCACATTTTAATATTACTGGACCAAGATTTTATGAAATTCATAAATTGTTAGAATTAATTTATAAGTCTGGTGAAGATAGTTTTGATGGTATTGGCGAGGAATTACGTGCTTTGGATATTTTCGCACCTTCAGATCCAACTAGATTGTTAGAATTATCAGTTTTACCGGTTCAACAGATGATTTTGCCCGCACAAGAAATGATTCATGAATTGTTATTAGATAATGATCGTTTAATAAAAACTTTAGAAACGGTAAATGCATTGTCAAATGAGCATCTCGGATTGCAAAATTTTGTTCAGGGATTAATAGATATCCAAGAAAAGTATGCCTGGTTTCTTAGAAGCACAATTAAAGGTAGGTAAATGAAAGCATCGGAAATACTAACTCATCCATTAAAACAAGATGATCCTGAATCATTTCGAAGGAATTTTAAAGGATTGTGGGAAACAATTGAAAATAATTGTTCAGATGCTTTGAAAAGTTATCATGATGCCGGAACTATGTTATATCGCGGAGTTAATGTTTCTAAACCAATAAAATCTTTTCTTGGTCAGAATCGAGATCAACGCAATGTGGTTTCGGGGTCAAATCCAGTTATTGGGAAAATTTGTGATTTATTAATGAAAGAGGCTGGATTTAAGGCATTACGTGGGTCAAGTATTTTTTGTGGTTCAAAATATGAGGCAGCACGTTGGGGAAGAGTACTTTATAATATTTTTCCAATTAATGGTTTTTCATTTGCTTATTCATTAAATCATACCGGATGTTCTGCAGGTAGTTATCGTTATAGTGATTTACTTTATGAAAAAATTAAAAAGTATTACGAGTCTGATTTGATTAATGCTAAATTTCCGTTAACGAAAAGTCAACTTAAACTAGTGTCACAACAATTTGTTGACGATAACCAAATGAATCAGACTGATTTAATTCCAGCTTTGCAATATGGCAAAGATGTTTGGATAACAGGCAGATATATTGCATTGCATTCAGCAACATATAATGCTGCATTTTCTAAAAAGGTGTTAGGATGAGATTAAAAGAAATAATTAGAGAAGAAGGATCATGTGGTACAAGTTCTGGTTCTATTGCAACCGTAAATACACCTTTGGGTTCTAATAGCCCAAAAGATGGGCAATTTTTTGGCGGAAATCCAAATAGTTCAATCTATACTCCTATTAAGAAAAATAGGAAGAAAAGAAAATCTGTTGTAAAATAGGGGTTTTCATATGAAAAAGAAAAATAAAAAATCAGTACTCGTTTCTAATAAACCATTTAGAGAACCCAATGTTTTGGGGCCAACAGATAAAGTAAATTCAATGGGACAAATTTTGGGGGCCCCGGAAAAATATCCAACGCCCTTAAATAAAAAATTTGTTGGCTGCTCGAAAGATAGTTCTACATCTAATGAAATTCTTAGAGAAGATGAATTAAATTATAATGAATTTACAAATGCTTCTAAAGCAGTAGATAAAAAATGTCCAGTCTGCGGAATTTCATTTAAAAATATTCATTCCAAAAGTCAAAAATTTTGTTCAAGAGAATGTGATAGCAAAGGCAGAATTTTGCAAAAATTAGAAGAAGCATGGAATAACCAGACTAAAAAAGCTGGATTTATTCCATATTTTAAAGATAATAATGGTATTATTAGAATGATGTTTGTAATGTCATCTGATTCTGCATATGGAGGAAGCAGATTTCAACTTGCCAAAGGTCATATTGATAAAGGGGAATCGGGGCTAGTTGCCGCATTAAGAGAAGCAAATGAAGAATGTGGGCTTAAACAATCAAATTTGATTTTGTCAACTGTAAAGGTTGGATGGAAAGGGGAAATTCATGGAAATATAGAAAAAAGTGAAATGGTTATTTATATTGGCGAAGTTAATGATCCAATAGATTTTGATAAACCAGGTTATGAAGTTAGTAAAACAAAATGGATGACGTCTGATGAATTTTTTGCATATGGAAGAAAAAGTCAGATTAATATTGTTAAATTTTGTGCAGGTAGAATCCAATGAGATTGAATGAAATTGATAATTCATTAATGGATCATGATATTAAAATAGTTGAAACTATTAAAAAGAATTGTTCGGATAGTTTATCGATTTTTATCGAAAATAAAAGTATTTTATATCGAGGAATTAAAAGGCAGGATACGTATTTCACCGGGGAATCTCCGGTTAATAGAATTCCTGTGGACACGCCTAAATTTTTGTCATTTGTCATCGATGATAAATTAGAATCTTGTGGATTTAATGCATTACGATCAAATAGTATTTTTTGCACGAGTAATATTAATCATGCGAGTGCATATAGTTATACTCCTAATAGTTTGTACGTAATTTTTCCTATTAATGGATTTGATTATAGCTATTGTAAATATAACGATCTAACTGAAGAAATAGAATGGAATACCGCTGAAATTCAAAATATGTCGACAAAAGAATTTATCCGTAATTTTGGATTTAAAGATATTAATTTGGGGTTTGGATTATGTAATGGAGTGGAAGTTTATATTCACGGAAAATATATTGCTGTACAAAAGAAATCTTTTTCTGATTATTGGCTCTACGAACATTTGGGAATTAATTTATGAGCCTTTATGAAATAATTGAACCAGAAATAGATTTTATTTCTGTTATAGAAAATAATTGTAAAGAAATTATGGAAGATTATCGATTTGCTAATAAATATCTTTTTCGTGGAATAAAACGGATTGATTCGATAATCTTAGGTGAATCTCCGACTAATAGAAAACCAGTTGATATGAATATACGAATTCAAAGTAAAATAGATGATAATTTAAAAAATAGTGGATTTAAGGCATTACGATCAAATAGTATATTTTGTTCATCCTCTTATTCTACCGCAAAATATTATGGTTATGATAATCCATATATTATTTTTCCTTTTGATGGATTTGACTTTACATATGCTAATGGAATTACTGATTTTTTCGAGCAAGTGGGTTTGACAGGTAATATATGGTTCGAATTGGAAGATTTAAATTTTGTTTCTAATTTTGGATTTGAAAAAACTAATTTGCCACTGGCATTAGATAAGTGTTACGAAGTTTATATTCACGGAAAATATATTGCTGTAAAATGCACGGCAAAAAATACGTCCTTAATGGAAAAATTATTGGGAATTAATGTTCAAAATAAATAATTGCTTTAATAGTTATAATCATGTTATAATTAATTTTGAGGAGAATTAACATGTCTTTACCCGCAACATATGGACCATCAGAAGTTCAAAAGTTAAAAGATTTAGTATTTGAAGGTGTTAAGTGTCTTGACGAGATTCAAACTCTTAGAGAAGGATTATCGGATACGGTAAATGCTATCGCAGATGAACTAGAAATTCCGGCTAAATTATTGCGTAAGGTAATTACAACCGCGCAAAAAGGTAATTTTAAAGATCACGAAGAAGAGTTATCGGATCTTGAACGTCTATTAGACTCAATCGGTAGAAAATAATTAATAATTTAGATGTGAAATAGGAGTTCAATATTGGGTTACGTATCTGCTCGGCTTGATAAAAAAACGGAAATGGTTGACGTTGTAGAGAGAACTAACGGAAAAAGAATTTTTAATTCTTATCCGATTGATTATGGATTTTATATAGATGATCCGAATGGAAAGTTTATAACCATTTATAATACGCCTGTAACAAAAATTACGCCAAAATCGTCATCGGAATTTTATAAAGAATTGGCAATTTTAAAAGGCAAGAGATTATGGGAATCAGATATTAATCCGATCTTTAAAATTCTGGCAAAACATTATAAAGGTCAAAAAACAGAATTATTACATATTGGATATTTAGATATCGAAGTTGATTTTAAAAAATATAAATATTCACTTGATCATAAGGTTAAAATACGGAGAAAAAAATAATTTTTTGATATTGAGGCTAAATACAATTAAGTAGGAGGGCGGATGAATTATCAAAAAATTTACAATCAATTAATTAAATCGCGAATTAATCAACTGAAAATAAGTAATTTTATCGTCGAACATCATCATATAATCCCTAGAAGTTTTGGTGGAAAAGATATACCTGAAAATTTAGTATACTTATCGCTTAAAGAACATTTCTTCGCACATTTATTGTTATACAAAATATATAAAAATGATCGAGTAAAATCTGCAAAAATGGCCGCCGCGTTAAGAAGGATGATTCAATCCAAAAAATTTTTGATATCCAGTAATCATTATGTTATCGCGCGTACTGCTTGGACAGAAAATCATCCAAGCAGATTGGCTGAAGTTAAAACAAAAATAAAAAATTCGATACACCGACGCAGATTAGTTGATGGTTGGCATATAATATTATGCGCATGTGGGTGTGGTAAGGAAGTTGCATTAGCTAAGAATGCAGATGATAAAAAAAATAAGAAGCGATATTGTACTAATCATAAGCCATTATATGCGTGTGCTTGTGGATGCGGCGAATTAGTGACGCTACCTAGAAATGTTCGCATACCAGGACATCATAAAAAGGTGAAATGTGCTTGCGGATGCGGCAACGATACATATAGGGAAGTTAATATTAATTATATTCAACCTAAAACTTATTGCAATGGCCATCAACCACAAAGTGTACGTGATAGACAAAGTAATAGCCTTCATATTACACTTATGAATATGAATAAAACTGATATGACAACCAGGATTAAAAATTCTTGGGGTAAATCAGATAAAAAGAAACGATCGGATGCCATTAGACGGGGAAAAGGGTCTAAATATCAAATTCAATTTGTAGATGGAAAAATACAAGAATTTTGGTCATATGATGATGTTTTTATGATAACTGGATATACATACGATCATATTAAATACCGAATTAAACGATATTGTGGCCTTCTTAAATCAGGAGCAACCGTAACAGTAATATTTAAATATACAGGTAAATTAAAAAATGAATGAACAAATAATTGATGTATGGCAGTTATCTAAACTTTCAAACATATCGTTATATGAAGTATATGATGAAGAAAAAAAACAATGGGTTGCGCCTGCAGAATCGTGTTATTTAGAACAAGGAGCGGGATACGCTCCGATTGATGATCCATTTAATGCAATTACTTCAATAACAGTATATCTTAATTGGTTAAATCAATTAATTACGTTGGCTATTCCCCCAAAAACATTAAACTTAGATCAAGCCCAAGAAATTGGTTCTAAATTTGATAATACATTTATTTTCGGAACAGAATCAGAAATGTTGAATACATTTCTTGATCTTATTGAAGATTGTGATGTTATTTCAGGTTGGAATAGCGAAGGCTTCGATTTGCCATATATTGTTAATCGTATTGCTAGAATAATGAGTAAAGATGATACTCGGAGATTATGCCTTTGGGGTGAACGCCCGAAAGTTAAAAAAGTTGAAAAATACGGCAAAGAAATTTCAACCTATGAATTGGTCGGTAGAGTTCATCTCGATCTTATGTCTGCATATATTAAGTTTTCGGAAGGAGAACGGCATAGTTATGCATTAAATGCTATTGCTGAACTTGAATTAAATTCTCATAAGACCCCATATGAAGGATCATTAGATACATTATATAATAATGATTTTGAAAAGTTTTTAGAATATAATAGACAAGATGTAATGCTATTATTTCAGCTAGAAAACAAATTGGGATATTTGGCATTATTATATCAGCTTACGCAAGATGCAACGGTATTACTACCAACCGCCATGGGTACGGTACAGATGGTAGATAATGCCATTGTAAATCGGGCTCATGATTTGGGAATGATTGTTCCAAATAAAAAGAAACATATTGATAATTTAGAAGAAGATGCTGCCGCGGGAGCATATGTGGCGTATCCCAAAGTTGGGTTGCACGATTGGGTAGGAGTCATTGATATTAATTCACTTTATCCTTCAACTATTCGCGCATTAAATATGGGAATAGAAACAATTGTCGGGCAAATTCGGCCGATTCTAACTGATTCTTTTATTAAAGAAAAAATGAAAATAAAAGGAATGACGATTTCGCATTCATGGGAGGAGCAATTCGGGACGCAAGAATATCAGGCTGTTATGGCTCAAAAACCTGGTATTGACATTACTATTGATTGGGAAGAAAACGGAAAGAGTGATACTTTAACCACAAAACAATGCCATGATTTGATTTTTAATAGTGGAAAAAAATGGATGTTAAGCGGAAACGGAACAATTTTTTCGTACGAAAGAATGGCAATTATTCCGGATGTTTTAACTCATTGGTATAAGGAAAGAAAAACTTTTCAAAAGAAAAAGGCTGATTCAATCAACGATGAAGATAAAGGTCATTATGAAAGATTGCAAAAAGCGGCAAAAACACGATTAAATGCGACTTATGGATCGCTGTTAAGTCCGTCTTTTAGATTTCATGATAAGAGAGTGGGCCAATCGGTAACATTATCTGGTCGTATTATTGCAAAGCATATGAATTCTTTTATTAATGAAAGTATAACAGGGGTATATGATTATAAAGGTGATTCAATCGAATATGTCGACACCGATTCGAGTCAGTTTTCTGCTTGGCCTGTAATTAAACCATTGGTAGAATCTGGGCAAATGGAATGGAATCGAGAAATTGCTGTTAAACTTTATCTAGCATTAGGAGATAAGGTAAATGAATCTTTTACGCCTTTTATGGCAAAAGCGTTTAATTGTTCAAATGAATATGGATCATTAATTCATGCATCATGCGAGTCCGTAGCTACAAAAGCTCTATATATAACGAAAAAAAGATATGCAATGACGATTTATTATTTAGATGGTAAATGGTACCCGGAAGATAAGCCTAAATTAAAAGCAATGGGATTGGACCTGAAAAGAAGCGATACACCGGAAATTTGTCAAAAATTTCTAAGTGAAATTTTAATCGATATGCTGAAAGGTGGAACAGATGATGATCTAGTTAAAAAAATTAATGATTTCCGTGACCAATTTAAAATGTTGCCATTACATGAACAAGGGACTCCAAAAAGAGTTAATAAACTTACATTTTATGATGAACAAATTAAACATGGTAAAGGTAATCGTGTGCCGGGTCATGTTCGGGCGGCAATTAATTGGAACAATTTGAGAAAATTAAGTGGTGATAATGTGCATTCATCGATTACGGACGGAATGAAAATTCTAGTTTGCCCTCTTAAACCTAATCAATGGGATATGACTTCAATTGCTTATCCCATTGATGAAGCGCATTTACCGGAGTGGTTCACTAAATTACCGTTTGATACTGATTCCATGATTGCCGCAGTTGTTGACAAAAAAATCTCAAATCTTTTTGGAAAACTTCCCCAATGGAAGAGTATTGAGGAACGGACGAGGAAAATCAATTCATTCAATGATTTTTTCGATTAATTATTGACACAACTCATATAACTTGCTATAATTAATTATAAACATTCGAAGTAACCCATAAGGATAATATTATATGATTGACGAATTACGCGAGATTTTATCAGCAACACATAAACTAGGATTTTTACCAATTGTTAAGATTGTAGGTACACCAGCAACTACCGAATTACATTCAATCGCTCCGGATAAGAGTGTAGTGCTTGATTCAAATTTAATTCAGCCGGTTGCTGATTTTGATGGTATTTTTGGATTACATGACCTTGGACGATTGGATATTATCCTGAATATTCCTGAATATAAAGATAATGCTTTTGTAACGGTAACTAAATTAGATGTAAATGGACGAAAGGTTCCCACAGGTATTTCATTTGAAAATGCAAATCGTGATTTTCGCAATGATTTTCGTCTAATGTCCCAGGATGTTGTTGAATCGCAAGTTCCGTTTCGTAATAGAAAAGATATTCAATGGGATGTAACTATTCAACCAACGGTAAATGCTATTCAACGTCTTAAATATCAATCTCAGGCAGCAGGTTCAACTGAAGGAACATTTTCTGCTCGTACAGATAAAGGGAATTTGTTATTTTCTTTGGGCGACCATTCTTCACATACCGGTGAATTTTTATTTGCAGATAATGTAAATGGACAATTAAAAACTCCTCGTGAATGGCCATTAATGCAAGTACAGGCTATTCTAAATATGAATGGTGATAAAGTTCTTAAGATTTCTGATTTAGGTGCAATGGAAATTTCAGTAACAACTGGACTAGCGGTTCACCAGTTTACTGTTTTGAGTTCGGCAAAATAATTAAAATAGGTGTAACATATAATTTGTATGAGGTATTAAATGCGAATTAAAACAGTATCTAATGGGACTATACGAAATCGGGAGAAGTTTACTTTTCTCCCGATTTATGATCCACCAACAGGAACGTTAGCTTGGTTTGAACGGGGTATTATACATGAAGAGTATTTTAAATATGCGCAAGGTGGTGGATTTTGGAGAATAATCAAGATAACCACAAAAAACAAGAGCAAATAGTGGATGTAAATATTCCACAGCACAATATCGATTTAGAACTTTTTGATCCCAAAACCAAATTAGCAAAATATGCGGTATATCTTCCAGCACTTTCGACATTTTTTGCAAAATATATTGGTCGTCAACGATATAAATTACGTGGATATATTGAAGATGCGAGAATTCCTAAATTATTCAATAATGGAATTGAAGGATTAAATTGGCTCAATAAAAAAGAAGGATATTTTTATTATTCATCTTTTCTTTATTCTGCCGGCCATGCTGATTTAACTTGTCAAAGTGAATCTGAGGCAATGATTTTTCAGCGTGATAAAAAAAATACTATGTGCTTGTGTGATTCGGGTGGATTTCAAATTGGAAAAGGGGTTTGGTCAGCAGATTGGAAAGATCCCAATTGTCCCAAAGCATTAGAAAAAAGACAGCAAGTTTTAAATTTTGCCGAAATGACCGGTGATTATTGTATGACGTTGGATGTTCCCCCTTGGATTTGCAAAACTGAAAAAGCTAAACTCGCATCTGGTATTAATTCTTACGCAGATGCAGTTAATGCAACACAAATAAACAATGAATATTTTATTAAAAATCGTCAAGGTAATTGCAAATTTTTAAATGTTTTGCAGGGAAATACTCACACAGAAGCCGAAGATTGGTATTCTCGGATGAAACAATATTGCGATCCCAAAAAATATGAAAACCCATTTAATGGGTGGTCATATGGTAGTCAGACATCTGCCGATCCACATTTGGCTTTAAAAATGTTAGTTCAACAACGTTTTGACGGGTTGTTAGAAGAAGGAATTCATGATTGGGTTCATTTTCTCGGTAACAGTAATCTTGAATGGAGTTTATTATTATCGGATGTTCAACGTTCGATTAGAAAATATCATAATCCAAAATTAACTATTAGTTATGATTGTGCAACACCATTTTTATCGACAACTTTTGCAACGATTTATTATAAATTATTTGATTTTACCAAGGATGATTGGACGTTTTTTGTTTCTCCAAGTATTGATGATAAAAAATATGCCTCTGATATGCGATCTTTAAAAGATATTTTAGAGCAAGATGGAATATTTGATCAATTTATTGATAGTCCGATCAGCGCCCGATTGACTGGTCATGATATTTGTCCATATGGTCCTGGTATGTTAAATAAATTGGGAAAAATAGGAAGAACTTCTTGGGATAGTCCGAGTTATGCCCTCCAAATGGCCCACAATGTATGGATGCATATAATGACAGTAATAGAAAGTAACAAAAAATACGACTCGGGAGTTTATCCGGCAGCATTAACTACTCGCTCTCATGGTAAAAAGAATATGTTATACTATGATAGAAGTTTTTGCAAAGATATAATTGATGATATTTTTGCAACCAGCGATTACGATAAAGCAATGAAATTAATTGAACATTATTCTAAATATTGGATGCAATTTTCTGGAACACCAAGTCGAAATATTGGTCCCAAATCAAAAAACTCATTAACAGCATTCGACAATATATTTTCGTAACAATTAAGGGAATTAATATAATGACAACAGAAAAAAATGTAGAAATATCTAAAAAAATTAAAGATAGAATTAATCAAGCATCCGCGGATTTTAAATCTACAGATAATATTAGTAAGTTTATTGCTCCCGGAGAAATTGATCTTCTTGCGGAAGAAGTTGCTAATAAAATGGAAAGTGTTTTGGAGAGTTTAATTATTGATACAGAACACGATCATAATACCAGAGAAACTGCTAACCGTATTGCAAAAATGTATATTAAAGAAATCTTTAGTGGACGATATTTACCTGAGCCAGAGGTTACTAGCTTTCCAAACACAAAAAGATTAGACCAAATGTTTGTCACGGGTCCAATTACCATTCGTTCGGTTTGTGCTCACCATTTTCAAAATATTTCAGGTGTCGCATATATAGGTGTTTTCCCTGGATCCGATGTTATTGGACTTAGTAAATATTCCAGGATTGTTGATTGGTTTGCATCTCGTCCTACAATTCAAGAAGAATTAACGGTTCAAATTGCGGATGAAATTGAACGAGTAACAAACGCTGCGGGGGTAGGAGTTATAATTAAAGCAGAACACGGTTGTATGACAGCGAGAGGAATTAAAGAAGCTTGTTCGGATTTTACTACCTCAGTAGTTCGAGGTTCATTACGCGATAATCAAATTCAAAAGGATGAATTTTTTCGAATTGTTTCTGGAATGAAAGGATGGGGATCTAATTGAACACATTAATTGTTGGATGTGGATTCGGCGACGCCGTTTATAAATCAATATATGAAAAGATAGGGTCTACAATTACTAGAGTAGACCCAGATGTATTTAAAAACCCCGATTTTACGTCGGTAGATAAAATTCCATCGAATATGAATTTTGATACAGCACATATTTGTGTACCTAATTACTTACATGAAGACGTTGCTGAATCAATTGCAGATAAGTGTAAAATTGTATTTGTTGAAGAGCCCGGTGTGCAAAGTTCTACTAGATGGAATAGATTAGTTGGATTTAATCCAGGTACTCGATTTATTATGACCAAAAATAATATGTGGAGAGAGGAAATTCCAATATTAGTAAAAAAATCGGCACAATCACATATCATTGATATCGAATGGAGAACAAAAAATAGAGTCCCGAGACCAGGTTCATGGTTTACTGAAAAATCTAAGTCATTAGGCGGCGCTAGCAAGGATATTATTCCTCATTTAGCGAGTATTATGATTGCATTAGCTGGGGATAATTGGAAATATTGTAAAATTATTGAGAATGTTAAAAAACAATTCTGGGATTTAAAAACAATTATTGCTGATGGGTCTGATTATGGACCAATAAACCCCATTGGGGTTTATGACGTTGATGATACTGCAATAATTAAAACAGATATAAATGGTAGAACCTATATTCTTGATGCCGCGTGGAAGACAAATGAGCCGGATCGTATTGGAATTTTTTTCAATGGTAAAGATTTTACCCCATTAGGATTATGTCCGAAAATTGCATATGAAAAAATGATTTTAGATTGTCTAAATAATATTGATAATGAAGATTTTTGGTTTAATCAATTTGAAATTGACAGGTTTTTGCATACATTATGACTGATATTGAAAATAAGCAAATACAAGATTTTTTATATCTTACTTGGCTACGTAATATAAAGCCGGATGTAGAGTTTAATTCGAACGATTTTCTTCGATGGGTTAATATTTGTATAAATCAACTGGGAGAAATAAAATTATTGAATTATGTTCCTAATAAAGGATTATATGTTATTTTTAAGTCAGGCAAACCGGTATTAATAAGGAATAAATGAAAACAGTTAGATTATTAGTTACAGATGGAAACAATTCATTCAAAGAAATTAATTGGTCAAAGACCGAACCTACCCCGATAGAAATTGAAGTAAAAAGTATTTTAACCGGCATCTGTCGAAGTGATATCGATATGATGCAAGGTAAATTTTCATTGCCCCATTATATGTCTGGGCATGAAGGGTTAGGCCAGATAACAAACATTGGTAGTAATGTTAATACCGATATTAACATTGGAGATTTTGTTGCCACCCGTGGGGAACCAGCATATGCAGATTATTATAACGTTCGGGAAAATGAATTTGTGGTTGTCCCCAAAGCATCACCTAAATATATATTGGAACCTGTTGCGTGTGGTATTAATTTAATTTTATTTCCACACATTTTAATGCCGGATAAAATTTATTATAGTAAAAATATTTTAATTTTGGGATCAGGTTTTCTTGCGTATGTTGCGTATAAAACATTAAAACGGTATTGTAATAATAGAAGTATAATTGATATTTCTGGTCATTCTAATACTAATATGTGGAATCAAGAAAATATTATATTAAATGATAGACATTCCGACAAATACGATATTGTAATCGATATCGGAAATAGTAATGAAACATCAAATGACGGAATATTAAATAATGAAGCATTAATTATAAATGCGGTTGGTAAAAATATGAATACTTCCCAGATGGATTGGTCTTCATCTTATATGGTGCATCCTAGTCCAAGATCATCCTGCTTTTTAGAAGCGATGGAACAGGCTAAATTATATGTCGAGTCAGGTTATTTGTCTATTGACAAATTTTGGACTAACTGTTATGATCGTAATAGTGAATGGGAAAAAGCATTTAGTGATGCGTTAGATAGGCCGAGTAATTATTCTAGGGGATATTTAAAATGGTAGATAAAAGATATGAAAAAGCAAATGTCGAAGAAAAAAACAGACGATTAAATGATAGGTTATCAAACGCAAAGAGATATATTTGGACAACATTTGAAAAAGTTGGTATTCATTGCTATCCTGCGGCAGCATGGGATCTTCATTTGGAAAAGGTTAAATATCTTTCATTGGATCATCGACATTTATTTAAATTTAAAGTTCAAATTTCAGTAACTCATAATGATCGAGAGATTGAGTTTATACTTTTAAAAGAATGGCTGGAAAGTTTATATTCTGATAAAGTTTTGCAATTAAATCATAAATCCTGTGAAATGATGGCCGAAGAATTATTTGGTCAGATTAATGACAAATATCCTAGTCGTAATGTTATTATTGACGTTTCCGAAGATGGTGAAAATGGTGCTCATGTTGAATTTCTTAGAGAGGAATAATGTCAAAAATATGGATTATTGAGATCGAGCGTTTGGAAAATAGATATTCCATTGAGTGGGCAGATCATATTCCAAAATTACTTCGGTCAAAAGGCCATGATGTAACGGTTATTTCCGGACCAACGAATATACCTGAAGCAACGACTCCGGGTGCTTTTTTAAATTTTGGCGGGACAAATGTACAAAAATCAAACCAATTAGAACAAATTAGCAGAATGTTTTGTTCGGGTGAAATTAAATCCGGTGACCATTTTTTGTTCACTGATTTTTGGAATCCATCTGTAATCAGTGTTAAATACATGAGTGAGTTATTGGGGATTCCTGTAACACTTCATGCCCTGATCCATGCAGGTGGATATGATCCACAAGATTTTCTCGGAAGATTAATTGGGACGAAAGAAAAATGGTTATCGTATGCAGAGCAGAGTATGTTTTTCGCATATGATCATGTATATTTTGCCACAAATTTTCATAAAGATTTATTTTTGAAAGCATACCCACACAAGGGTGAAGATATTGGGCCATTAAGAATTATTAGGTGTGGGCATCCATATGAATACATGGAACAAATTCTAAAACCATATCAAACAATTCCAAAAGAAAATATTATTTTATTTCCCCATAGAATTGCTCCAGAAAAGCAGGTTGAAATTTTTCGTGATTTGGCGAAATATATTCCCGAAATGAAATTTATTGTTTGTCAAGATACTCCACTTACAAAGCATGAATATCATACATTATTAGCAAAAAGTAAAATGGTATTTTCATGTGCATTGCAAGAAACATTGGGTATTTGTAATGGGTCTGAAGGTCCATTACTGGGTGCAATTCCATTATCACCAGATAGATTAAGTTATTCAGAAATTTTTAAGAATCACCGAGATTTCTTATATCCGTCCGTTTGGACACAGGATTGGAAATCATATGAACGAAACAGGAAAAATTTAGTTGAACGTATTCGATTTCTTTTATCTTTATATGATCGAGGAATAACAAAAGATTATATTGATAATTCATACCCTAAATATTTTAGATCTCATGGAATGATGAGATTTTTTAAGTAGGAGATTAAAATGACCCATTGGACATACTCTGGTAATGCTAAATTTCGCGAAGGTAAAATTTATTTATCCGACGAACCGATATGGCTATATTTGGTTTACGCTGTCTGGCAACATATTATTGGATATGGATGCGTTTGGCTACCGGGAATTTTAGGTGGATGGTGGCATCGGTATATATGTGATCCCATTTTTCAATGGTATGTAAAACGGTCCAAAAAATATGAATATACTATTGAAATCGAATATGATAAGTTAAAAGAAGTTTTTGAAAATCACGATAAAGATTATTTTAAAATGTTGGAAAAAGTTGAGGATGTTGATGATTAAGATAGCTGAAATTTTTAGGTCGATTCAAGGCGAGGGATTATATCAAGGTGTTCCCAGTATTTTTGTAAGAACTTTTGGGTGCAACAAAACCTGCTCCGGTTTTTCTATGCCTCGTGGTGAAAAAAGTTTAGAACGATTTAATATTCTTCCGGAAAGTTTAGAAAAATTTGAGGACGCGAAATTAGTAAAAACAGGATGTGATTCTTATATGTCGTGGGACCCACGATTTAAAGATTTTAGCCCACTAATGACGATTAAAGAAATTGTCGATAAGATTCAAAGTTTATTGCGGGATGGAGTTTTTAGTCAGGATTGTCATTTAATTTTAACCGGTGGAGAGCCATTGTTGGGATGGCAGAAACAATATCCAGAATTATTTGATGAAATTTATAGTAGGAATATGAATTTATCTGACCTTACGTTTGAAACAAATGGAACACAATTAATTTCTAATGAATTACTTCTTTCGTTGGCGTCGAATTTTAGAAAATATAAATTACGCACAACCTTTTCTGTAAGTTCCAAGTTGCCGTGTTCGGGTGAAACCTGGGAATCTTCGATTTTACCTGAAGTAGTAATGAATTATACTATGGTACCTGGTAGTCAGACATATCTTAAATTTGTCGTTTCAACATATGAAGATGTAAACGATGCAAAAAAAGCAGTCAAAGAATTTAGAGATGATGGATTTGAAGGGTCTGTCTATTTGATGCCCGTCGGGGGCACAAATGATGTATATGAATTAAATGATAGACGTGTTGCTGAGTTGGCAATTGAAAATGGGTTTAGATTTTCTCCACGTCTTCAAGTTCCACTTTTCAGAAATGCATGGGGTAAATAATGTTTTCAAAAATAAAGAAATTATTTTCAAAAAATAAACATCCAAAAAATATTAAATCGGAAAAAGATCAGTTCACGGAAAAAGGTGAACCTTGGGTTGGTATTGCTCGGATGGATGTTGATCCAGAAAATTTATCTGATGGATCGTTCGATCTCGATTGGAATGATATTTTCGTCGCCAGATTAATGAAGTTAGGATATAAAGGTAAAAATGATCATGAAATAGTTGAATCATGGTTTTCCCAGATATGTTACAATATAGTAGCAGAGACATATGAACAAGAAATTGCTGATCCTGATAAAAGGAAAATAATCCAGCATAAACAATTAGAAAATGGGCGGATTGAACATTCTTAATGAATATTTCTAAAGCATTATCTATTGACGGTTGGATGTTAGAAAATGAATTAATTTACTTGGCCGAACTGGCAAGTAAAAGTTTAAAAATTGCAGAGATTGGATCATGGATGGGACGGAGTACAATGGCATTAGCTTGCAATACTAATGGCATAGTAACCGCTATTGATACCTGGAAAGGATCGGACGAGGCTGTCCATATTAATTTGTTGGGTAATCATGATAAAGATTGGCTTTTAAATCAATTCAAAAATAATATTGCTGATACACCAAATATAGAAATTGTTCAAATGGAATCTCTTCAAGCTGCCGAATATTTGTCAGGCAGAAAATTTGATTTAATTTTTATAGATGCAACACACGAGTGTGAATCGGTAAAAAATGATATAATTGTCTGGTCTAAATTATTAGAACCCGGCGGAATCATCTGTGGTCACGATTATAATTTAAATTGGCCCGGTGTAATCAAAGCGGTTGATTCAAATTTTTCTGAAGTATCATTGGTTGGATCTATTTGGACACCTAAAATTAGATAACGTTTGAAAGGAATTAATTTAATGAGTAAATTTTTAATTGTTGACTCGAGTCATTTATTTAGTCGGGTAAAGTTTGTTATTAAAGGTGAGCCTGACGAAATTGCCGGGATGGCATTAAGCACTATTTTTTCGAGTTTGGGTAAATTGTGGAGAACACAGCTAGCAGATCACATTGTTTTTTGCTTCGATTCTAGATCATGGAGGAAAGATGTTTATGCTCCATATAAACGAAATCGTACGGAAAAGAGAGCATTAGAAACACCCGCTGAACATGAATTAAATCGGATATTTTATGAAGCATTTGATGTGTTTAAACAGTTTATTATTGAACATACAAATTGTACGGTTCTATTAGAATCGACGCTGGAAGCAGATGATCTTATTTCGGGTTTTTTACAGGCTCACCCAAACGATACACATATTATAGTTTCCAGTGATAAAGATTTCGAACAATTATTAACTCCAAATATTTCAATGTATAATGGTATTACCGATCAAACAATTACAGTAAATGGAATTTATGATTATAAAGGTAAAGAAGTAAAAGATAAAAAAACTGGATTACCTAAAATTCCGCCTAATCCCGAATGGTCATTATTTGAGAAGGCAGTCCGAGGTTGTACGACGGATAATATCTTTTCTGCATATCCCGGTGTTAGGGAAAAAGGATCAAAAAATAAAGTTGGTCTCAGAGAAGCATTTGAAGATCGTAACAAACAGGGATTTAATTGGTCTGCTTTAATGCTTACCCGTTGGATGGATCATAATGGTTTAGAACATCGAGTATTGGATGATTATAATCGGAATTTATCTCTGGTTAATTTGAAAGGTCAACCGGATGAAATTAAAACTCTTATTAATGCAACTGTAAAGAATTCATGTGTTCCCAAAACATCTAAACAACTTGGGTTTCATTTCATGAAATTCTGTGGTAGATACGAGCTAGTAAAAATTGGTGATCAAGCAACATATTTTTCGGAATTATTATCTGCAAAATATCCGGGATAATTATGAATCGTTTATCAAAAAAAGAATGGATTGATAAAGTGTATAAAGACTACGCACTTATCAACCATTCTGATTTACCGATAGATGATGATAAATTTTGGTGGTTTCGAATTTCCCAAAAAAATGGATTACGCCTTAGTGAATTTGGTTTTCAAAGATTTAATGCTGCAAAAATTTATTTTTATGAATTCAAAATATTGATTAATATTGTTTGGACACCAGTAATATTATTAGGATTATCACGGATGCCGTGCCCTCATTATATTGAACGTAATAGTTATAAAACAACCGTTTGGATAACAGATGAAGATATTGCTATGCTATTTAAACTAAATGATTTAAATGTCGAATTATTTGCAAGGGGATTTTTGAATGCTGAAATCGTTTAAAGAATTATTAGAAGAAGCGGAAAAAGAAGTTAAAGGAACCTTTTCGAAATTAGAATTAGATGAAACCAGCCGAGAAAAATTATATAAATGGCTTACAGATAAAGAAATTCAAAATTTGGTTGAAACATCTGATTACCATGTAACTGTTGTGTATTCACGAAAATATGTACCTGAATTAGAAAAAATGGATCCAAAATTACCAATTTATGTAAAACCAATTGGTTGGGATATTTTCGGTAAAGATAAATTACTTGTTTTAAAATTGGATCCAATCGAAATTGAAAAAATTCACGATGAAGCCATATCTCTCGGGGCAACAGATGATTTTCCTGATTTTATACCGCATATTTCTGTAGCTATCAATTTTACATCTGATATTCCCAGTGAAATACCTAAATTAAAATTTAAACTAAATTCCTATGTAACTGAAGATTTGGATTTTGACTTTGATTACTCTTCTGGAGAAACCGATGAATAATACTAATTTAGTTATTTGTGCTATTTTTAAAAATGAAGGTCTATATCTTAAAGAGTGGATTGATTTTCATAAAAAAATTGGAGTATCTAAATTTTATCTATATAATAATTTATCCTCGGATAATTATTTAGATATTTTAAAACCTTATATAGATGAAGGAGTGGTCGATTTAACAGAATGGGCTATTCCTTCGCCTGCGTTTTTGTCGGTTAACAATCCCCAATTAAAAGCATATCAACATTTTATAAATAGAATTAATCGTGAAAAAATTTGGGCAGCATTTATTGATTTTGATGAATTTTTATTTTCACCTACAAATAATGTTTTATCGTTGCTAAACGGATTTATAAATCCTCTTGCAATAGGTGTTAATTGGATGTGTTTTGGTTCTTCCGATAAAAATGATTATGAAAATATTCCAGTGCTAGAAAGATTTACATGGAGACCTTTAGAAAATATTCAGATCAATACGCACATTAAAAGTATAATTCGTATGGATCAAAATGTTCAGATTTTGGGACAACCCCATTTTTTTAATGTTGAACACGGAACATTTAATGAAAATATGGTGAAAATTAACGGGCCATTTTCTCCCCATTCCAGTGGAATTTTGAGAATTAATCATTATGTTACTAAATCTAAAAATGAATGGTTAACCAGACAGAAAAAAGGGAAAGCGGACAATGCCGCTCACCCTATTAATTGGAATAATTATAATAGTGTCCAAGAAAAATTTGTAATTGATAAAACTATTTTGTCTATCTAGCTAATGGTTAACCCATCTTCATTGGATAACATTGATTTAAATGTTGCTAGGCAATTTTCATTAAGGCAGGAAAAGTCAAAAGTTCCGCCGCGTTGCCAATTATCTGCAATATTTTTTGCTGAGATCAAATCATATCGATATTTCGGGTAGGTGGTACCCGAAATACCATTTTCCCTTGCAGATTCTCGTATTGCTCTAATTACCTGAATCTTATCTCTCATATGATGCCATTTTAATCTTAAATTAAGATCTTCTCCGCACAAAATTCGAAGCATTGCCATCCCAGCCGCCGCCCCTAGACATTCCTCCATTTTAATATAGAGTTCAGAACCAGCATCGCCTCCATATGCCTGAGTAAGGGCACGGATCATTAATAAACCGGCATCAACAATTTTGTCGCGCTGTTCATCTGTAATGTCTGGAAGTATAGTCAATTTTGCCCCCCAATCAACTGAAATTTTTGAAATGATATTATTTACCGAAAAGTAACGATTGATGTTCAGGGGGTAATATTGTCCCAATAATTTCGAATTGCTTCAGCGAATTGATCCGTATTGAGAATTGGCTTTTGCCCATGATTGGAGAAAAACATTGCAACTGCTTCGGAAAACCAAGTTGAAAAATTCATTTTCGATCTCCTTTTATTGCTTCATTCACTGAAATAATTATAGCAAAATTCGGTATTAATGTCAACCGAAATTAGTAAATTAATTTCGCATACATTTGTACATTGATTGTTGGGTTTTTAATATATTCAAGTGCCTCGACATCTTGTTGAACTGCCGCCAATTGTACTTTTTCAGATGGGTTTTCAATATATTCAATTGCCTCGCCATCTTGTTGAACTGCGGCTAATTGGACTTGTTCAGATGGGTTTTTAATATATTCAAGTGCCTCGACATCTTGCTGAACTGCGGCTAATTGGACTTGTTCAGATGGGTTTTTAATATATTCAAGTGCCTCGACATCTTGCTGAACTGCCGCCAATTGTACTTTTTCAGATGGGTTTTCAATATATTCAATTGCCTCGCCATCTTGTTGAACTGCGGCTAATTGGACTTGTTCAGATGGATTTTTAATATATTGAATTGAATAGCCATTTTCTTGAACTGCGGCCAATTGTACTTTTTCAGATGGATTTTTAATATATTGAATTGAATAGCCATTTTCTTGAACTGCCGCCAATTGTACTTTTTCAGATGGGTTTTCAATATATTCAATTGCCTTACCATATTTCTGAACGGCGGCTAATTGGACTTGTTCAGATGGATTTTTAATATATTGAATTGCATAGCCATTTTCCTGAACTGCGGCCAATTGTTCCAATTCATTCATCTGATCTCCTCACTGAAATAATTATATCAAAGTTCGGTTCACATTGCAACCGAAATAGTTAAAATAATTATTGTTGAAAACAAAGGACTTAATTTTCTGTCTAACGGGTGGGCATTTTTCCATACATAATGCCACGTCGCAACCCCTTAAGAGCCAAAACGAGCCATTTTCAGTAAATTTGCCCTTTAAAGTCAACAACTTAAAATGTACATTTTAAGTTGTTGACTTGTTATTGCTGGTTTGCTATACTATTTTCAGTTCAAAACACAAGAGCAACAGATTTAAGGTTGACAAACCATTTTAACTTTGCTACTATATAAGAGTAGTCAAAAACGAAAGGATTTTAACACATGAGTTCGAAGAATGCTTTTGATACAGCAAATGACCTAACGCTTAACGAAGTTGTCCGCCATCTAAAGCGGTGCATCAAGGTGCAACGCCCAGCTTTTCTTTGGGGTGGCCCTGGACTAGGAAAGAGTTCGATTGTTTCCGCTCTCTCAAAAGAGCTTGGGGGGACTATTATTGATGTTCGGCTTAGTCAGATGGATCCCACGGATATTAAGGGAATTCCATTTTATAATAAGGAGCAGAACACGATGTCGTGGGCTCCTCCAGAAATGCTCCCGAGTGAAGATTTTGCAAAGCAATATCCGCTTGTTATTTTGTTCCTGGATGAAATGAATGGTGCTCCCCCATCGGTTCAGGCAGCCGCATATCAGCTAGTTCTTGATCGGCGGGTGGGAACGTATTCATTGCCCGATAATGTTTGCATTGTCGCAGCCGGCAATCGTGAAACTGATCGTGGTGTTACTTTCCGTATGCCTGCTCCATTGGCCAATCGTTTTATTCACTTTGGTATCAAGCCAGATTTTGATTCGTGGCTTGATTGGGCAATTCCCGCGCATATCAATTCCGATATTATTGCTTATTTGACGTCGTATCGTCATAAGCTCTACGAATTTGATGCAACTAGCCCGGACAAGTCTTTTCCGACTCCACGGTCATATGAGTTTGCAAGTCAGTTGATTTCGACAGATGAAGATGAATCCCCACTATCGGATTCAGAAATCCGTGAATTGATGACGGCAACTGTCGGGGCGGGTACTGCTACCGAATATATGGCATATTTGAAGGTTGGTCGTAATCTTCCAAAGCCCGGGGACATTTTATCTGGTAAGGTTAAGGAGATTAAGACAACCGAAGTTTCGGCGCATTATCAGATTATTGTTGCAATGCTTCACATGTTGCGTGAATTTTGGAATAATAATAGTGTGGCGCTGGGAACATTTTCAAAGGTTAGCGACCGACAAGTTGAAAATCGTAAGTGGAATTCCGAGTCATTGCTAACCGATTGGATGGGTATGTTCGATAACTTTAATTCATTCATTTTGAGTCAGGTTGCCCTGGAGATTGGGGTAATGGCAGAACGAATGGCTTTTAAGAATTATAATTTACAGCAGGCATTTTATGGTGCAAAGAAGCAGTTGACTCACCTGAAGAGCTGGAATGAAATTAATATGAAGTTTGCAAAGTATATTCTTCCTCGATAGCTAACAAACGGCAGGGTTTAAACCGTGCCGTTAACCCTTTTATTTTCAACAAAAAATTTTTCTTGACAAATTGTCGGAAAGAAAGTATCATAATTATATGAGAAACCAAGAAAATATCACCGAAGAACCAATTTCCAAAGAACTTGAAACACGAGTTCGAGAAAAGTTAATCCAGGCTCGAGTCGGGATGCTCTGGACTCAACCATTTTTCGGAACACTTGCAATGCGCCTTCAGATCCAGGCAGCGGATCAGTGGTTACCTACCGCAGCGGTAGATGGTAAGTATTTTTATTTTAACCATAAATTTATTGATTCATTGGATGCAGATGGGTTGATTTTTTTGTTCTCCCATGAAATTTTGCATCTTTGCTATGATCATTTGGGACGCCTAGACGATCGAAATCCGAAGCTGTTTAATGTTGCGGCCGATTATGTTGTGAATGATGAATTAGTTGTGGCGGGTGTTGGAAAAATGCCTCATGCAATGGTTGAAAAAATTGATTCAAATGGCCGAAAGATCAAAATTGATGAAGTTATCGGATTGCACGATGTAAAGTATCGTGGTTGGAATTCTGAAAAAGTTTATGATGATCTGCTTAAGAATATGCAGAAGCAAAATTCTAATAAATCCGGTTCAGGTGATGTCAGCCTTGATAGTATGCTCGACAAATTGCTGGATGATCATTTGAATTCACGCGATGGTGAAGAAACTACTGAAGGTAGTGGATCAGATAAGGAAGGCAACGGTAAGCCAAGTGCATCCGGTCCCGCAAAATTGTCCGAGGATGAAAAGAAACAGCTTAAATCGGAACTGAAAGATCAGATTATCAATGCTGCAAAAAACTGTTCAGCCGGAAATTTGCCTGGTGGAATTAAGCGCATTATTCAGGAATTGACCGAGCCCAAAATGGATTGGCGCTCGTTGCTACAATGCCAGCTTGACAGTATTATTCCCGCAGATTATAGTTTTATGAAGGTTAGCCGAACTGGATGGGATATTGATGCTGTTTTGCCTGGGCTAATTACTGATCAAGAATTAAAGATTGCGGTTGCAATTGATATGTCTGGATCTATTGGAACAAAGGAAGCACAAGATTTCTTGTCAGAAGTCAATGGTATTATGCAGCAATTTCAGAATTATGAAATCTTGGTTTTTTGCTATGATTCAGCGGTGCATAATCCTCAAGTTTTTAGTTCTGATAATGGCGAGGATATTCGAACATATCAGCCGATGGGTGGTGGGGGAACTTCTTATGAAGCAATTTATGAGTATTTAGAAGAGGAAGGTATCGTTCCACTACGTTTAGTAAATTTTACGGATGGTTATCCGAATAATACTTGGGGTAACGAGTTCTACTGTGATACAACATTTATTATCAAGGGTAGCAGAGAGGTACCACCTTTTGGGCAATACGCTTATATGGATGATTAATTGAGTATTAATTTTTAAAGTCTACTCAAAAATGAGTAGACTTTTCTTTATTTAAATAGCTTGACATAAACAGATTGAAATGATATTAATAAAAATATGTAGTTGTAAATACATTCAGGAGAAATTAAAAATGATTAAACATGTCGGATTACATTTATCTAAGAAAGTTATTCTTTTAAGAAGTAAGGTACCAGATGAAGACCATATGTGTATTGCCCTTTTTGTGGATAAACTTCCACCGTTATATTTAAGTGAAGTTGAAAAAGTTTTAAACTCTGAAGCCGGGCAGACTGCAAAAAATCTCGACGAAGAACTTTGGAAGCATAAGTTGCCGGATGATCGAAATCTTTTGGAAGTGTTGCATAAGGAAGGTCATATTAAAAAGTTGCAGTCTAATCAAACGTTCGTAACAATTGATTCAATTAATAAAATTAAATTAAATGAATTAAACGATATGCTTGAAAAGTTAGAGCAGGGCGGGGAAGCCGCAAAGAAATTGGCTGAATTGGATGAAGCCAAGGGCATGAATCATGCTAAAAAAGCAATGCAAAATGCTGCCAATTTGGTAGTAATGCCTGGTGAAAATCCTTCTGAATTAGCGCAACGTCTATTGCAAACGGCTGACCTTTTAATTGTTGAAGCCAGAAAGTTATCTGCAACATTGGGTACACCGGAAAAGAAAGTCAAAAAGGTACGGACTGCCAAAGCTGCCAAGGTTTCGACATTGGAGAAGTAATGACTTATTTAGATGATATTAAAAAATTTAGGCAAATAGTTGAAGATGGTAATAATGAAAATAAGCCACACAATTATTTTCTTAGAAGTGATGGATTTTTCGATTATTTTTCAAATATATTTGGAGTCCATATGATCGTGGATATATTAAACGACTTAAATTAATTGATCCGTATGAAGTACGTTATTTTGAAAATCCTAGTATAAAGGTCCAATTATACGCAGTAACGCAAAAACCGAGTACACTTAGTTATATTAAAAATCAAATTGAAAAAGTACAGTTGGCGGCGGTTGGTGGAGATGGGCTTGCTATAGAAGGGGCGGTTGATCCATCCGAAAAAGTTAAATTGAAAGCAGTTAAACAAAATGGAATAGCAATTCGATTAATTGATAACCCATCTGAAGAATTACAACTGGCAGCGGTTAAAAGTAATCCAAAGGCATTTTTTAACATTTCTAATCCCTATGAATCTATTAGGAAATATATGGTTGAATTTTATCCTGAAATTGAGGAAGAGTATAATATACTTGCATCCCGTGATAAGGTTTTAAAATCGGTATGGGATGCAGATTTGAAAGATAGTGAATTATAATTAATTCCGTTTAAATATTAAAAACCCATTCAATGAATTGAATGGGTTTTTCTTGCCTATATGATCGGAAATCCTGATTTTTTACTCGTTTCAATGTTTTCTTTTATAATGTTGGAAATTGATTTACGCTCATAAACGGTTAAATTATATGCTTCTGAATATGAAATAGAACCTCTCATATACCATATCATTTTTAATATATCATCGGTTAATTTATCGTTTTCGGCACTCATTTTTGAAATTTCATCTATAATTTCTTGTGCTGACATTGAAATTAATTTAAGACGAAATTGTTCACTGAAATCTAATTCCAAAGGAACGATATAATTATGATGACATTCATCACAACATATATGTAATTCAGGGAGAAAAGTTTGTTTAATGGCAGATTCGATATATTCACTTATTTTAAGTTGCATGGATATGTCAATTTGATTAACCCATTCCACGATAAATTTCTTTTCGTTAACGGTAATTGAATTATCTATGATAATTTTTTCAATCATTTGTGATTCATATTCTAGTATTAATTTTTTTTGCTGTTCAATTAATTTTGATAATTTTTCTTCATATCCATCTATTGCTTCTAAATGAACAATTTGATAAATTTGTTTTTTCAATCGAAAATTATTAATAGAAAATTCTGTATATTGTTTATAAGACGCGGGGGTAATGTATATTTGTAATGAAGAATTAATATTAAATGGAGTATTCCAAGATTTAATGGTTAATGAAGTTATGGACGAAGTTAAGTCTATTTCATATGGATCTTTAGTATTACATTTTGGACAAGTTAATAACAGATCCAATGACATTCCACCACTGGCAATTCGAATATTAGATAATATGTGCTGTATGTCACATATCGATAAATTTTCTGGTTCTATTAAATCTGGGCAGCAATGGTTAATTATTTTCTGAGTTGCTATACCGGACATTAGAGCATCAGGCGTATTTAAAATAAATTCATCACTAACAACCATTGAATATATCGGGTAAGATTTACCCATTGGATCACTTAATAAAGTTGTATAAATTTTTGGTGAATTAAATGATGGTCTCATTGAATGTATTTTGCTCCGGCAAAAATGAACTCCCCATAAATGTTAATTCAACATCCCATTCTTTAGGTGCTCCGGCTTCAATTTCTTTCGAAGTGCTTAGTTGTGCTGGGGTTTTAAATGTATATTTTTTTCTTTGTAATTCTAAATGGTCACGAATCGCATTAAAATATTCTACATCCATTGTTTTTAAAATTTGATTAAGTTGAATTTTATCTTGTGGTGATGTTGCATCTAATTCTAATAATATAGTTTTATTAGAATCTATTAATGTAATATGTTGAATACTGGAGCAAATTAAATCAATTGCGGTATTTGTTAATTGATTTACCCCGTCAATAAAAACTTTTTCGTCGCGTAAATTTTCATCTGCGTCAAAATTTTTTGTCAGTATTTTTTTCTGCTGTTGGATATTTTTTGATGTAGAAAATAATGCATTTAAAGGAATAGGATGAATGTTGACAGTCAAAATTTGATTAGAATCGTCTTCGATGGAAATTTCATCATCCCATTGTTCTTTTCGGGAATCTATTTCTTTAAGTAATGTAAGTAATGACATATTAATTTTTTTTGTTAATTTGGTGTTTGGTACACTTGCGGTAAATTCAAAATTGTCGCCATAACTAGCTAATCTTATCGCTAATAATATTGCGTCAATATCTATATTGGGTATATTTTCCGGATTTAAAATTCCCGGTGCGCAACTACGTAATAAATCGTAGGTTGATTTACCGGATAAAGTGGCATCGCCCGCTCGGAATCGTATATCATCGCCGGAGTTCATTGAAAAAATTGGTAAACCACCATTTTTATCTAATGTTAATTCTCCTTCTTTATACCAATTACCTTTGCTCGGAAGTTTTAATGATAATTTGCTTTTTCTAAAAAATGAAGCAAGTGGGTTGGGTGTGTCAACTTTTTTTTCTGGTTGGTTAATTCTTTGGGTCATATACATCCTCTTGATTATTTATCTTCTATAAAAATGATAAATATAATCATGAATGTTCGTATAAAATCGAGTGGAAATTCTTTGAACGACTCCGAGATCGAAAATATAGCGACTGAAGAAACACTGTCTAAAATTTATGAACATTTGGTTTCTTTGGAAAAAACGATTGAAGATATTTCCGGGAGTCAGCATAAAGAAAATCCATTGGGCAAAAAAATAGACGACGGTAATAAAACAAATAATACTATACTTGGTAGAATTTATAATTTATTTGGTAAAAAACAGTCAGAAAAAGTAACCTCTCAAAAAGATTCAGGGGATGCTTCTAATAAACGATTTTCGTCGGCATTATCAACAGCAATACCGTCTTTACAAAAAATATCACCACTATTTGCTTCATTAAGCGAAATGGCGATTACATTTGAAGCTGCCCATTTGTTAAGTAATGCATTCCATTCTATTATAGGTACGTCAGGGTTATTAATTAATACCTTTATAACAGGTAAAACTTCAATGAGTGATTTTACCGCTGCTATAGCAAAAGGAACCGCAGAAATTCCAGTTTTTGGGATGTTATTTTCAATAATAAATTCCGGAGTAAAAGCGATAGATGACCTTAATTCTACGTTGTATGATTTAAATTTGGTTGGGGCAAGTTTTAATAATAGTCTTACCGGCATGATTATTGGAGCTGCTCATGCGGGAATGTCATTAACTGATTATGCATCTGTTATTAAAAACAATGCATCTTCATTGGCACAATTTGGATCAGTGATGCAGGGTGTTAGAGTTTTTACATCTGTTGCTAATATTTCCATGCGCCAATATGCCTCTAGATTAGCTGATATGGGTATTTCTTTGGAAGATTATCAAAAAGAATTACCGATAGTTCTTTCGTTATTTGGCGCTGCCATGAAGGCACATGGGGCGAGTGACCGAGATTTAGCTCAAAGTGCTATTAATTTAACCCAGCAATTTGATGCTATGGCACAACTAACGGGAAAAACCAGAGAGCAACAGGCCGCAGAGCTTCAAAAAATGACTTCAGATGCCGCATGGAAATTAAAATTGAGTCAAATGTCAGGAACAGAAGCAGCAAACCAATTATCTGTATTAAACGAAATTAATTCAACTATGGGTGATACTGCCGCTGAATTATATAAAATGAAAGTTCTTGGAATAGTTCCCCTCAGTAAAGAAATGCAAATTTTAATGGCAACGGTTCCGGGACTTGATAGACAAATGCAAATGTTGTCGCAATCAGCTTCTAGTAGCAACTTTAATCCCAGAGAAATGGATAAACGTATTGGTGATATGCTTGAATCGGGTATTAAATCCGGAGCAGGGTTTGAACAAATTTTAAACGCGGCGGCTTCTGGTTTAGATGGAACACCCGCAACATTGGCAAAGATTCAGGGTGAATTATTACAAAATAAAGATGCTTTTATGAAAAATAATGTTTTCAATAAGGTAGCTTTTGAAGCGAGATTAAGTCAATTACGAATGGATGAAAAACGAGGAGATGTAGTTAGAGCATCGCTAGCAAAATGGAATGCAGATATTAAAAATTTAAGGGATGTTTTTATTACAACTGTATTGGCTCCTTTATTAACTAGATTATCTCCAATAATAACTCAGATAGTTAATGTATTTGAATCATCAAATATTCAAAATGCGCTGAAGCAAATTTTCACGGAAATTTCAAACTCAGCTATATCATTGGGCAATTGGGTTAATACTCACGGGGAAGAAATTAAAGAAATGATAACGGGATTTATTTCGATTGTTATTTCGATTATGACTGCTGCTGTTTCTATTGCAGGGTTTATGTTTGAACATACAACGGCTATGAAATTTGTTTTAATTGGGATTGCATCTGTTTTGGGAATGGTAATGGCAATGTCGGCGATATTATTGGCAATAAACACTGTTGATGCAATCGGAATGGCATTGGTTGGAATAGGATTGGAGAGTATTCTTTGGCCAATAACATTGGTCGTTGCAGGATTTCTTGCATTAGCGGCTGGCCTTACTTGGCTAGCCCATCATTTTGGTTTTTTTGGTATGTCAACTGATACAAATAGTAATGCGGCACAACAGACCCCAAATAATATGACTGTACCGGCAATGACTAATGTAATGCCAGGCGGGGGATTTCAAACTCCGGATATTAATGGTTTAATAGCGGATACTCAAAAAGTAACGGCTAAACCAAATGAATATGGAAAACAAGCAACATCGGTTAATAACGATAATGTTTCGGGAAAATTAGATGCTCATAAAGAAATTTTGCTTAAAATTCTTAATGAGATGAAAATTAATAATGATCACAGTGCAAAAACATCAAAGGGCGTCGGCCAAATTGCTGCGCAAACGGCATAATTATGCGTCTGAATGAATTGAGATTTAGTACGAATCCGACTACCAAAAAATGGATGTTTCATGATCTTTCAAATGTTTGGGTTAATATGTCATTGGAAAATGGCGAAACTTTAAAAAAGATAGGATATATTTCGGGTTATTCATTATTTCAATGCAAGGAAAATAATCACGAAATTATTCAAATTTTTGATAATATTAATAAAGTTCCTGCTGGATATATTGAATTTAATCTAAAAGGTAAAGCACATGTTATTAGTGAAACATCGGTTGATAAGCCATATTTGGGTTTAGGATTAGCCACAAAAGTTTATGCCTATTTAATTAAAATCCATAATTATATTTTATGGAATGTGGATGCTCAAACAGCCGGTGGAAAATCTATTTGGGAAAAATTGGCATTAATTTCGGGTATATTGGTTTTTGCCTGGGATAATAATAAAAAAGAGGCAATAAGTTTGGACAATCATGAATTAACATCAGATGTCGATATATATGGCGCGGATGTTGAGTATGATCGTGATAAAGTATCTAAATTGCAACATGAATTGCAGAATAAAATAAAAGAAATATCTCTGCTAAAATCTAATAAAAATAAATTAATTATGCAACAGCAATTACAAAATATATTTAAACAAATTAAAAAATTAAGAGCTGAAGAAATTCAGGTCGAAAACGATATAACACTCGTTGCTTGCCGAGCGCATTAACCTTGGCTGATTAGAAAAGGCAGATTATAAATACAAGTAATAAGGAATTGGTGTCATAATTTATGTGGAAAAAATATTTTAAATTAGCAAATAATAATGCCGGTGCAAGAAGTCCACTTACAAATAGAGGTGGAAGAAATACAGGCGAAGAAGCAGTTGGTATTTCGGGTTATCCAAATTTAATTCCTGAATCTTACACGGGGATGCCGAACCGTATAGATCGATATTCGAATTTCGAATCAATGGATCAAGATTCGGAAGTTAATTCTGCTTTGGATATTTTATCTGAATTTAGTACCCAAGCCGACGATCAAGACAAAATGTGCTTTACTGTTAATTTTAAGGAACCACCGACTGAAACCGAATCTAAGTTAATTAAAAAGCAACTTCAATCATGGTATTATTTAAATCAATTTCAAAAACGATCGTTTCGATTATTTAGAAATGTTTTAAAATATGGAGATCAAGTTTTTATTAGGGATCCAGAAACATTTAAATTATTTTATGTAGAAATGGATAATGTTATTAAGGTTATTGTTAATGAAAGTGACGGTAAAAAACCAGAACAATATGTAATAAGAAATATTAACCCTAATTTTGAAAATTTAACGGTAACTCAAGTAACTGCAAATAATCTTTATAATGTTGTTCCTAGTGGTCCCGGTTTTAATGGATCACAATCGGGATATAATATTCCTAATAGCCCTAATAGTTCCAATAGTAGATTTACACATGGCCAAAATGAAAGATGTATTGCCGCTGAACATATTCTTCATTTATCTCTTACTGAAGGGTTAGATCCTAATTGGCCGTTTGGTACAAGTATTTTGGAAATGATTTTTAAGGTTTTTAAACAAAAAGAATTGCTTGAGGACTCAATTTTAATTTATCGTATTCAACGAGCTCCAGAAAGAAGAGTTTTTAAAATTGATGTTGGCGACATGCCTAGTCATCAGGCAATGCAATTTATTGAAAAAGTTAAAAATGAAATTCATCAACGTCGAATACCTGGAAGAGGGGAGGGTGGGATGAATTCGATGGATAGTACCTACGAGGGACTACCACCAAATGCCGATTTCTTTTTTCCAGTGACTGCTGGAGGACGCGGTTCCAGTGTTGAGATTCTTCCGGGTGGATGTCTAGAAATGTCGACTGGGGTGCCTTTGCTTGATGGAAGAACACTGTCACTATCTGAATTAACCAATGAATTTAATGATGGAAAAGAAAATTGGGTTTATAGTTGTGACCCCTTAACGGGACATGTAGTTCCGGGAATTATTTCATGGGCGGGAGTAACGCAGGAATCTGCTAAAGTAATGAAAATTACTTTAGATAACGGAGAAACGATAACATCTACATTAGATCATAAATTTCCAATAATAGGCAGAAATTTTATTGAAGCAAAAGATTTGATAGTTGGAGATCGATTAATTCCTTTTAATAAACAAAATAAAGAAATTTCAAAAAATATAAAAAATCAATATACTCAAATATATCAAAATGATTTAAAAAAATGGGAATATGTTCATCGGTTTATAAATGAAACTATATCATTGAATGATTTTGTTTATAATAATAAATTTATTGGTGAAAAAAAGGATAGAAAAATAGGAGAAACTAAAAAAGCTAGGAGAAATAATCCTGATATTATACGAAGTATCGAAGTAGTTCATGAAATTCAACGTATTAAATTTGATAAAAAAATGATGAATTATGTACAATCATTATTAGTTTCGAATTCTAAATTGCGAGCAAATGATGTTGTTTTAATAATTAACAATAATGAAAATATGTTGAATTACTATTTATCTATTAATAAAAATACACATTGTACAAATTGGAATAATGATTGTATTACTCCAACACAATTAAAGAATGGGGTAAAAAAATTTGGTTATTTAAATTGGCGGCAATTTAAAAATGAATTTAAATTTTACAATCATTCTATCGTTAAAATTGAATTTTTAGGAACGCCAATTCAGGTTGGAACATTGACAATTGATCAAGATGAAAAATATCATAATTTTCATACTTTTGCTTTGGAATCAGGAGTATTTACTAAAAATTCTAATTTGGCCGAAATCAATGATCTTCTGTACTTTAATAATAAGATGATGCGTGGACTAAGAATCCCAAGTAGTTATTTGCCAACAGGCCCAGAAGAAAGTACCGCCACATTAAATGATGGTCGTGTTGGAACAGCTTTGATTCAAGAATTTAGATTTAATCAATATTGCCAGCGTTTACAACAATTAATTTGTGGACCTTTAGATACAGAATTTAAAGCATATTTGAAATTTTGTGGTATTAACATTGATTCAAGTATTTTTCAATTAACATTTAATCCACCACAAAATTTTGCTCATTATAGACAGGCAGAATTGGATGCTTCAAAAATTGGAACATTTACTCAGTTGGAAGCATATCCATATTTTTCAAAACGTTGGTTAATGCAACGATATTTGGGATTAGATCCAGACGAAATGTTGGAAAATCAAAAATTGTGGAGAGAAGAAAATGTTTCCGCAGATCAATTTGAAGGTGAACCTTCAGATTTGAGAAACCTTGGGATTACTCCTGGTGGTATTGATTCTGATATGGAAAATTTTGGTGGAGAAGATATGGATATGGGTGAAAATCCTGAGGGTGAAATGCCTCTAGAAGGTGGAACACCGCAAGGGGCAAATACTCCGGTTATGGGCAATGGCGCGGCTCCACCGACGGAATAAATCACCAATTTCATAAATACTGTTGGGGGATTAATTAAAATGCTGCTAAAAGAAATGTTTGGAAAATATGATACGGGCTATGAATCTCCTGAAGATGATCAGGAGATTCCCAAATTATCTGATTTAAGAAAAACAAAATTAACATTGGGACATATACAACAGTTACGACGAATTGAAGATGTAAGAAAATACGAATTACAACAAAGTATGGAAGATATTCAACGTCAATATGGAAAAACAGCAGAAGGCAACGGCGGAATGATGTAAGATGAATTTATCCAATATCTTCAACCTCAGACACGTAATCAAAGCCTATTGGTGGAATAAATTACCGAACTTTGGTGATGCATTAACACCATTACTACTTAAACGATTTGCAGACATTGAAAATATAGAAAGAGATACAATTTCAAGATCTTTAATTGCTTCGTGTGGATCTATTTTGGAACATATACCACCAGAATGGGATGGCTATATTGTAGGGTCCGGTAAATTAATAGAAAATTCTCGATTATCGGGATTTGGTACAACTGCAAAAATTTTAGCTTTTCGAGGTCCTTTGACCGCAAGAGGATTTCGAGGAAGTTTTGCAATTGGAGATCCAGGAATTTTAGCAAATGAATTAGTTGGACCACAAGAAAAACAATGGGATTTGGGAGTAGTTCCTCATTGGCAAGACAATGAATTGGGCAATAGATTCAAAAAAATTATTCCTGATAAATTTTCGGTTAAAATAATTAATCCATTGGATTCTCCGTTGAAAGTTATTAGTGAAATTGGTTCTTGCCGTAGAATTGTAACATCGTCTTTGCATGGATTAATTGTTGCTGATTCTTTTGGTGGTATTCCTAGACGAGTTGAAGTTTGCAAAAAAATGGAGCATGATGGCGGTTTATTTAAATTTCGAGATTACAGTGAATCAATTAAAACTCCGCTAGTAATCGGAAAAATGGTGGAACCATCACGATTTCATGTTGAAGATGTTAAATTTTCAATTTATGATGCATTGCGAGCATTGGGTAAATTAATTTTATGAAAAAAATATGGGTAGTAATTAAATTTTATTTTTCTAAATTATTTCATTGCCGAGGGTATGATATAAGTATCATAGTTCCTTTTCATGCATCTGACCCTAATAATCAACGTGCAAAAAATTGGGCATGGTTACATCAATATTGGCATAAACAATTACCTGGAGCAGAAATTATTATAGGTACGGATAATTTTGCGATTAAAAATAATAAGCCATTTTCAAAATCATGTGCTGTTAATAATGCAGTTAGGAAATCTCACGGTAAAATTTTAGTAATTGTAGATGCCGATGGATATATTTCAATTAATGATGTTTTGGAATGTGCTAAAGAAATTCGATTGGCAGAAAAGAAAAAAAGACATCTTTGGTTTGTACCATACAGAAAATTTTTCCGTTTAACGGAAGAAGCAACATTGAAAATTTTACAAACGAATCCCGCGGATAAACATAATTATAAAAAACCAGAGTTAAATGAAATACTTAATATGGAACAATTTAATGGTATTTCGGGTTCGGCATACGGACATTGGTATGGAGCTTTAATTCAAATAATGTCTAGGAATGCTTTTGATATTGTTGGTGGATGGGATGAACGATTTCGTGGTTGGGGTGGGGAAGACCACGCTGCGATGCGGGCGATGGATACTCTTTATGGTCCACATAAAACATTGCCGGGGTTGGTTATTCATCTCTGGCATCCATTTACATTGGTAAAATCTAAAAATCCAACCAAAAGTAAAAATCGTTTGTGGGATAATCAAGAAATAAATAATTCAAATGATAATTTATCCCATAGGTATTACTGGTCTAATGGAAATATTAATCGTATGAGAAAGTTGGTGGACGAATGGAAATCCATTAAATTTACTCTTAAATAAAAGAATTATCTAACTGGATATAAATAGCAATATAGAAGATTTGGATTAAAGGAGAATTTATAATGGCGACAAAGTTTGAAAAATTAATTGAATATGTAGTTAATAACGATGAAAAAAAAGCCCGTAAGCTTTTTCATAGCATTGTTATTGATAAAAGTCGAAAAATTTACGAGGATCTAGATCTTGATGGTCCCGAAGGCGCTCTTGATGAAGTTGACGCCGATGAAACAGCACATGAATTCGATGAGTTTGGCGGCGATGAGGCCGATGACCTCGAAGATGATGTTATTGCTGATACCGATCCTGATTTAGAAGGTGATATTAATGATGAAGAATTAACACCTGAAATTGATGATCGTGTTTCCGATCTTGAGTCAGAGTTTGATGCTCTTAAAGCCGAATTTGAAGAATTATCTTTGAATGACGATAATGCTGATGAAGATATCGAAGATGGCTTAGAAGATGAGGAAGAAGGGTTGGAAGATGAGGAACTCGGTGACGATGAACTTGAATCTGGCCTAGAAGACGAGGAAGAAGGTGACGAAGAGGTTGCTGATGAAGATTTTGACGATACCGAAGATGAGGATGGCGAAGATAAACCAGTAGACGAAAGTGTAATTCGCGAGTACGTTGAAAAGGTTACTAAAGGTCTTGCTAATTCAACAGAAGCAGAAGGAACTCAAAAGAAATCACCCGTGGCAGGAAAGAATGAAATTGTTAAGGGTGTGGGTCCCAAAAATATTGCTCAAGGTGGGGAAGCAAAAGGTCGTCCAACACCTCCCTCGGGCAAGTTCACAACTGATGAAATCGTAAATGTTCCTGGTGGAAGGGCTAAATTAAAACCGGCTCCGAAAGCAGATCGAACAAAAGAAGCAGAAGGAACCAATAAAAAGAGTAATTTATAAATTATTTTAGTTTGAAAAATTATTAAAGGAAGGTATTAATTTACCTTCCTTTATTTTTGTCAGATTATATAAATAGTATAAAGAGGTTAAATAATGACTAAAATTCCGTTGTTTGAATATCAAAAACCAGAATTAATGGAGACAGAAATCACCGAATCGGTAACAGTAGGTGGTCAAAAACAAAAAGATCTTTATATGAAAGGTATTTTTGTTCAGGGGGATATTCGAAATCAAAATCAGAGAATTTATCCGGTTAATGAAATATGTGGTGCGGTTGATTCACTTAATAATCTTATTAAAGAAAATATTTCAATTTTTGGAGAATGTGACCATCCAACTGGTTTAAATATTAATCTTGATCGAATTAGCCATGTTATTACCTCTATGTGGATGGAAGGTTCTGATGGTTGTGGTAAGTTAAAAATTATTCCAACACCCATGGGTAATATTATAAAAACTATTCTTGAAAATAAATGTAAATTAGGTGTTAGTTCTCGTGGTTCTGGAAATGTAAATGAAAGTAATGGTTATGTAAGTGATTTTGAAATAGTTACTGTCGATATTGTTGCTACACCTTCTGCCCCAAATGCTTATCCAACTCCGGTATATGAGGGATTGCTTAATATGAATCATGGATATAAAGGTCTAGATATTGCCAGAGAATCAAATACCGATTATAAAACACAAAAATATCTTAAAGATTTTGTAACTGGATTAATCAAGGATCTTAAATTAAAATGACAACTATATTAGAAGAAATTTCAAATTATCGTACATTAATTAATGAAGATCTTAATACAGAACCAAAACCCGATTTGTCGGCCAGTATATATTCGACAACTTCAGAACTTACATCTGATGAATCAGTAGATGATAAGCCTAAAGAAGTTTCGATTAAAGATCAATATGAAAAACTTAATAAAAAATATGAAAAAGCCAAGAAAGATTTGTATTCTTTCATGAAAGAAAATAGTAAGAAAAAACAGGTTGTTAAATCTAAGGAAATATAAATAATGAAAATGAATCTTACAGAAGAAATTCAAAAATATCGATCGATATTAGATGAATCTTCTGGTAGGATCAATTTTGAAGGGATATTATGCACTTTGGATGAACCAAGTGATAATTTTCCGGTAGGATCTAGACAACATAAAGTATTAGTAAGAAGCGATGCCGCCAAAAAAGGGTTGTCAACATTAATAGGTGCGCCAGTCAATTATAAACCTGATTGGTCTGGTCATAATATGAATGTTACTATAGGTTTAATTACCAAGGCATTTATAGATGGTTCCAATTTAAAGGTTCGAGGATATTTAATGTTGGCAAAGTATCCTAAAATATTAGAAGAAATTGAAGCAATTCCCAGTGGTTTATTGGGAATGAGTTATGAAATGGAAAATGTTACCTGTAAAGATATAAGACAACCGATTTGGGAATTAACAAAAGTAAATTTTTCAGGTGCATCAATTTTATTAAGATCTAAAGCAGCATACGCTAATACAAGTTTTCGAATTTTAAGGAAGGAGTTTTAATAAAATGACTGTGGTTGAAGAAATGACGGCATATCGTAATGCATTATTGAATGAATCTTTTAGTGAATCGCTTGGCGGCAGAGATTATATTATAAGATATGAACCTGATAGTGAGCGTAATCCAATGTATGTTAAGGATTCTATTGGTGAAGATGAAACTCCTAATAAAATGTTGGCATATAAATTTACTAAATCAGACGCGATAAAAATTGCTCATAAGTTACATGAATATGATGATATATATAATATTAAAATTATTCATACTCTGGATGAATCATGGGACGAAAAGATGCATACTGCTGAAAAAGATAAAGGTAAATTTAAAGGTTGGACTTTATCAGAATTAAAAGCAGAATTAGCAAAATGCAAAAAGAACCCAAATAAAACTGAAGCTCTTAAAAAGAAAGAGCATCAATTATCTTTTGCTATTCGTGCAAAACAAAAAAATAAATGGGGATCAATTAAAGAATCAGAAGAAGAAGATACTACTCCCGATAGTAATTCTTTAGATAAGAATGAAGAACCTAAAAAATTAACCCCTGGCCCTTTTTCGAAAAAAGGACATAAAGCCATTGCCGATACCCCAGCAGCGACTGCCATACCACCTGCTGTTGCACCGCCTATTGCCCCAACTAGTTCAACTACATCAGGTGATAATGATGAAAAAGATGAGCAGGCAAGCGATGAAAAAATAAGATTCCAACTATTATAATTTATAATGGTGGCCAGGGTGGTACTTCAACAACGGACGTCAACAGTGGTTCCGGCCCGGGTGGGGATGGACCAGGATCTGATGGAACTGGTGGTACAGGCGAAGGATCAGGCGGTGACACCGACGGTGGTGGCGGCCGAGGAACACCAAAGTATCCTGAAGACGCAGCGGATGCCGTTTCCCCCGGAGTAGATAGTGTAAATCGTAAGCAAGGTAATTTGTCTAAACCACAAGGTAATCAGTCGAAAGGTAAACCATTAGCTACACCGATTCGTTCGTCAAGCGACGTCGGTGTGAAAACTGATATGCATGAATCAACAAAAATAACCACCAACGAGAGGAAATTCATGAATTTAAATGAAGAAATATCGAAATATCGAAATATTATATCTAATGGTGGCGGCGGAGAGAAAAAACCTTATTCAGCCAAAACTAACATTAAAGAATCATACGATGAAGATACCGGTGAATTTATTGTTACATTGCCTTCTTCAAAAACGCCGGGAAGAAAACTATATGTTTCAAAACCCGAAATTAAATCTGCATTTAATAACTATTCCGATGAATATGAAATTACAACTGATTATGGGAAAGCATATAAATTTACTTCTAAAGAAGAAGCAACAATCGCATTGAAAAAAATAAAATCAATGCTTGTTAATAATTGGCAGAGAACTGCCGGATTACAGATAGAACCAATTTTTGAATCCAAAAAATCTAAACCCGGGCCGTTTTCAAAGAAAGGTAAAGATTTTCGTGGTATCGATAAAAAGACTGGTAAAAAAGATAATGGACCAGAATCAAAGAAATCTAAGTTGAAATAATCAGATAAAAAACTTATGAATAAGAATATTTTACTTCCAAATTATCGTAATTTTGTCGGATCTCCCGAAAAATTACGAGAAATGGCTAATATTATTGAAGAAAAATATGGGTCACGTAGTCAAATTACGTTTTATATTACCGGCAATGATATTAATGTTGGGGTTAGATACTGGTAGAAATTCAAAATTATTTCTACTATTAAGAAAATATATTTAAAAATAAAAGTCGAATAAGGCAACATATGAATGATAGTAAATTACGCAACGTTATCGTATTAATACTATGCACTCTGGCGCTCTTTTCGGTTTTCGCTCAAGCACAGACACTATCACTCAATGACGGGTCAATCGTGCGCAGCGACACGAATCGCATTGGGATAAACATTGGAGCTATCGACTATTGGGACAACGGTCAGATTCTGAAGAACCTGATCGGGACAAGCAACCCAGGATTTGAACCCTTGCTGGATCAACAGATCTGGGCCCTGGGTGAAACAGGAACAACAACCACTTTTACTATTCCGGATATTTATGATGGAGTTCCTCCGGACTATTGGGCAGGGGGAACTTTTACGGTAATCGAGTCAGAATCTGGGGGGTCGGAGCTTGGCTGCACGGGAACGATCGCATCCAATACCGGGCCGAACTATCCTCTTGTTGGACAGGCGACCTATACGTCTCCAGTGGTCACGATTTCCACCGCGTGCGGTGCGCCTTTCAGCGTGGGCGACATTGTGCTAATGAAGAAGTCCGTGTCTCCGACTCCAGAGTCGTGGTGGGAAAGCGGAGGGCGGGGAGGGACATCCGGATCGGCATCGGACGGGGCACAACTTATCTCCGACACGACGGATCTTTGCGCAACCTGCGGAGCGCAGTCGCTGAACATGAATGCGAGTGCGGCTGGATCAAACGCGACAGTGTCATGGTACTTTGACAGCGAGAGCGCTGACAACATTTTTATCCTGATGAACGGGACCTATCAACTATCGTTTTGGGCAAAACAAGCATCGGGCACCCCGGTGCTGACGGCTACGGCAAACCGATTCTCGTCAGGGGGATTCAACTGCGGCAGCTATACGCCAACGCTGACTACAACATGGGCGCAATACACCTGGACATGCTCTGCAGCGGAGTCGGCGTCGATTACGCCCGGCGCTGCTCAGGTCTCATTGCAGGTTACCGGGGGCTCGGTGTACCTGGACAATGTGAGTTTCCAGAAGACGGGCACAGATTCGAACAACCCGACAGTATTACGCGATGAAGTGATTCAAACTCTGCAGAACTACTATGGCCCTTCGATCGGCAACAATCCAGGCATGTTCCGCTACTGGGTTAATCAGAATGCGGAAACGATGAGCAACTGGACGCAGCCCGGCTATGCGCATGCACCCATCAGCTCAGGCGTGGGATATTTTGTGGGACCAGGCGGATCTGGGTCAGTAAGTCTGTCACTGGAAGACTACCTGGTGATCTGCCAGCATCTGAATGCAGAACCCTATCTGGAAGTTCCGGTAACCTTTACGACGGCAGATGCGGGAAATCTGATCGAGTTTTTGGGAAGTCCTTCAAGCACGACGTATGGAAAGCGGCGTGCGGCGCTGGGCCAATCGGACCCGTGGACAAGCGTATTCAGCAACATACATCTTTCGTTCTGCAATGAATGCTGGAATGGTCAGTCGTTTGTTGGACAGTCGTTAGCAGATCGTAGTTCCGCACCAAATTCGGAATACTACTACGACTACAGTGTGCGCGCAGCGGACATTTTTGCGGCGATGCGCGCGGACAGCTATTACTCTTCGTCATCATTTGATCTGGTGATGAATGCACAGACCGCGATCAACTACTCGATGGATGCGGCGATTCAACGAGCGCATCCGGACTCGATCGAGATTGAGGATTACACTTATGGGGGAGTAAGTAGTTTTTCTACAGATCAAGAATTATGGCAACCAGCAATGGTTGATCCTTGGGAGAAAGTTACCAATCCTACGGATGTTAAAAATTTTTATCAATCCGTTCATGATTATCAATCCCAACATACTTGCGGCACATCGGGAACTGCCACGTGCAAGGTGAATATCTATGAGTGGGGACAAGGTACTATTAGTGGTAGTATCGATCAGACGCATTTGGACCACATCAATGCAGGTGCCGGCCAAGGCGTAGTAATGGCGCTGCAACCGCTATTGAATCTTCAATACTACGGAATTCGTCCCCAGTCTTTCTTTTCACTTACTGAATTTAAAAACAGTGCTTCAAATGGTATGAGTGCAAAGCTATGGGGAAATGTGGTTGATATGGGCGGCGCGACCAATAATGTTCGCCCAACATTTTTGGGAGTTGCATTAATAAATAAATCAATTATTGGTCCGATGTATTCGTGTCCGATTAATAGCAATCTTACATATAATTTTGCAGGTTCAGTAAACGGTACTTCAGCTATGCCTGCTATGTCCAATGTTCCTTATCTTTATGCGTTTTGTTTTGAAAATGGCACCAATCGATCGTTGGTATTGATCAATACAGATCTCACTGACAGTCATCCTCTAAGTTTCGATGGTAATAATTTGCCTGCTGGTACAGTAACTAAGAGGCAATTTGCCCCAAGTTCATTAAATGATATGAATGAAGCCCCATCCGGAACTGCAACAAATCAAACAGCGGCCACTACATCGATTCAGACAACAACATTAACAGATCCTAGTTCAATAACTTTGCCTCCTCATTCGGTTACTGCCCTTGATTATGTGGCCACTGGAGCCCAGTCAGCATCAACGCCTGTAATATCTCCTGCAGGAGGAACATTTACAACTGCACAGTCCGTGACGATTACTGATTCCACTTCGGGTGCGACCATTTATTACACAACAGATGGGACCACCCCAACAACTTCATCGAGTGTTTATAGTGGAGCAATAACTGTAAGTTCAAATGAAACGATATCTGCAATTGCTGTTGCCAGTGGGTATTCGAATAGTCCTACAGCAACCGCATCATTTATTATTGCTCCGGTACTGCCAAATCCAACTTTTTCTCCGGTGGCTGGCACATACTCCACGTCGCAGGCGGTAACCATCAGTGAAGCAACGGCGGGCACAAGCATCTACTACACCACCAACGGAACCACGCCCACAACGTCTTCGACCGCGTACACCGGGGCGATCACGGTAAGCGCGACCGAGACGCTGACAGCAATCGCGGTGAAAGCTGGATACACCAACAGCGCGGCGGCAACATCGGCATACACGATTGCTCCTTCTCTCCCCACACCCACTTTAACACCTTTGGGGGGGACATATACCATTGCGCAGACGGTAACGATCAGCGATGCAACCTCTGGGGCAACCATTTACTACACCACCGATGGAACCACGCCAACGGTCAGCTCGACTGTGTATAGCGGCGCAATCACGGTAAGCTCCACGATGACAATCAAGGCGATTGCCGTTAAAAATGGATATACAAATAGTTCAGTTTCGACGACAATTTATACAATCGCAGGTACATCAATATCTATATCAGGTACCGGTCAACCATTAACAATTAACAATGGAGCAACTATATATATTGCGCCCGCACACTAAACGAAATGATATTATTTATAATCTAATATAGCGTAAATTTAATTTCGATTATAAATAACAACGACGGAGAAAATTAATATGAATTTAGTGGAAGAACTATCCAAATATAAATTAGCATTACAAGAAGATAATTTTATCGCTTCTGATGGGGACAATAGTGGATTCGGTAATGGTTGGAATATAGATTCAGATAAAGTAAATGAACCGCCTGAAGATGCATATAATAACGGATGGAATGATGCAATTGTTGAAATAAGTGATTTTTTGAAAAAATCATTCCCGAATAATAAAGTTGCACATAATGTTTCAGTTTATTTTTCAGAAGCGATAAAACAACTTAAAAAATAGTATTTTTTAACCTAATATAGGGTAAATTTAATATCGATTATAAATAACAGCAATAGGAGATACATTATGCTGGAGACTCTAAAACCACTTTTGGAAAGTGGATTGGTTAACGAGGAAACTCGCACAGCCATAAACGAAGCGTGGGAAAGTAAAGTCAAGGAGATTACGACTCAAGTAAGGTCAGAAATCCGAGAAGAACTTGCCGAACGCTATGAGCACGACAAAGGAGTAATGATTAAAACTCTTGATAAAATGGTTGCGGAAACTCTAAACACCGAGATTAAATCAATCAAAGAAGAGCGTAATCAGGTAGCTAAATTAAAAGTTCAAACAGTTAAAGAAATGAGAAATGCTGCCAAAAAATTTAACACATTTGCAACTAGAGCATTATCTGAAGAATTAGCTCAGTTTGCTTCGGAACGCAAATTAACAGAATCACACAAACAAAAATTAGAAAAATTTGTTATGTCAACACTGGCAGAAGAAATTAATGAATTTGCAGAAGATAAAAAAGATTTAGCAGAAAATAAAGTTAAATTAATCTCTGAAGCAAAAGGCCAGCTTGATGCGCTTAAACAGAAATTTGTTAATAGAAGTTCAAAGGCAGTAAGTAGAATTGTTGCTGAAACTTTGAATCATGAAATTACACAATTACATGAAGACATTAAAATTGCACGACAGAACAATTTTGGTCGTAAAATTTATGAAGCATTTGCAACAGAGTTTTCAGGAACTTATCTAAATGAAAATAAAGTTGTTAAAGATATTAAAAATAAATTAGAGGAAACGACCAAAAAATTAACTGAAACATCTAAACTAGTCGAATCCAAAAATAAAGAATTAAATAGAGTTCAAGGACGTGTTGAAAGAGATAAAGTTCTTAATGAATTACTTTCACCACTTGATAGAAGTAAACAAGATGTAATGAAACAATTATTAGAAAGTGTGCAAACTCCGAGACTTAGATTCGCATATGATAGATATTTACCAGGTGTTTTAAGTAATAAAACTCAGCAAACAACCGCAAAGAGTGTATTACATGAATCAACAGGCAATAAACAAACTAAAGAAACAATAAATGACCCCGATGCATTAAGCGATATTAAACGTTTAGCAGGGCTGAAATAACCTAAGGAGAATACAAATGGCAACACCACTATTAGAAAATCGTTGGGCTGATACAAAAACCGCCCTGCTTGAAGGATTAGCCGGCAATAGACGTTCAGTAATGTCGACGATCCTTGAGAATACTCGCAAGGCTCTTCGTGAAAGTGCCACCGCTGGTTCTACTTCAGCCGGTAACATTGCAACATTAAATCGGGTAATTTTACCAGTTATTCGACGTGTTATGCCCACCGTTATTGCTAACGAACTAGTCGGCGTTCAACCTATGACCGGTCCAGTTGGGCAAATTCAAACTTTGCGTGTACGTTATGCTCAAACAGATAATGTTACTGCTCCTTACCCATGGAATACTGGAACTACAGCAGGCGACGAAGCACTAAGCCCGTTCAAGATTGCAACCGCTTATTCAGGTAGTGCAAGCACTGGCCAGGCAGATTGGACTTCAAATCTTGAAGGTCAGGCTGGTAACAAGATCAATGTTCAGATTTTGCGTCAGACTGTTGAAGCTAAGTCTCGCAAATTGTCTGCACGTTGGACATTTGAAGCTGCTCAGGATGCGCAAGCAATGCACGGTATTGATATTGAAGCTGAAATTATGGCTGCTTTAGCTCAAGAAATTACTGCTGAAATTGATCAGGAAATTTTGGGGTCATTGCGTGCATTATCTGGTACAGATCAGACCTATGATCAGTCATTGGTTTCTGGTACTGCTACATATGTAGGCGACGAACATGCTGCACTTGCCGTTATGATCAATCGCGCAGCTAATTTGATTGCACAAAGAACACGTCGTGGTGCAGGTAACTGGGCAGTTGTAAGTCCAACAGCATTAACTGTTCTTCAATCAGCAACTACTTCAGCTTTTGCACGTACAACTGAAGGAACATTTGAGGCTCCCACAAACACTAAATTTGTTGGTACTTTAAATGGCTCAATGAAGATTTATGTAGATGGCTATGCAAATGACGCAATTCCTGTGCTTGTTGGTTATAAAGGCGCAAGCGAGTCAGATGCCGCAGCATTCTATTGTCCTTATATTCCTTTAATGAGTTCAGGTGTTGTATTGGACCCAGTTACATTTGAACCCACAACATCATTTCTTACCAGATATGGCTTCGTAGAATTAAGTAATAGCGCAAGTTCATTAGGTAATGCTTCTGACTATGTTTCGAGCATCGCGGTTGCGAATCTTTCGTTTTCCTAGAGTTCGGTTGTAAAATAACGTAATTTTAAGCAAAATACTCACCAATTTAAAATTGGTGAGTATTTTTTGTTTTTAAAAATGTCGTAATTATTTTGACCATAACCAATTATCCTGCCCACAATCCCATATTTTGTCGAGACCAATTTTATATCTTGCAATTTCGTCGCCGGTTAGTAATGACCAATCTTCATTATCTGGATTTAAATTATTATCCTTGCTCATTTCTAATAAATTTTTCTTGGTAAATTTACTTCGATGCCATCGAGTATTATAATCTGTATATGTATAAGAGGCCGTAGAAATTTTACTTCTGATAAATCCTAATTTTTCATACACATTTCCAGTAAACCATCTACGATCACAATAACTTATTATTGAAGCGGGATTAATTTTATTGACGGAAAAATTCCATAATTTTTCCGTTCCACCCATTACATGGGAATTAATTTTTGTTGCAAGCCTGAGTAATTCCCATTCTGCGTGTTTATTATATCTCGGCCTACCAAATGTCATTGCCGCAACAATTTCATTTTGATATTTCAAAACAAACGCCCGGCTTCCATTAACCCATCCTTGCAAATGGTTTATATTTAAAAATTCCTTAATTTCTACATTTTTAATTTCTTCCACAATACATTTTCTTGCACCAATTCGTTTACTTATTCCTAATGATTGTGAAATAATTGATTTACATATATCTGGGGAGGCTAGCCATTCATCTTCAAAAATAGTAATTAATCTATAATTTGCTTGCTCACATTTTTGCAATTTATTAATATGATAATATTGATTTCTGTTTCGACTATATTCGGAATGCCAATATAACCCATTAAATTCAATTGCTAATTTTTTACTTTCTATGACAAAATCTAATTGATATGGTGTGCATATTTTTCTATTATTTCGAATTATCGGATCAGATATTAACGTTTTTAACCAATTATCTATTTCTTCTTCATAACTGCTTCCATATGATTTAATAATATCTAAATTATATCGATGATGTGTAGAAAATATAGTTCCTTTAGATACTCCTAATTTTTTGCTAAGATCATTGACGTTACTATTTGATAATTCGTTTGCAAATTTTTCTTTATCAGATAAAATTTCATATGCATATTGACCAAAATGAATCTGGGCTGCATTTGGAACACCATATTCTTTTAAATTTGTTGATGTTATTTTTTCTCTTACAATGGTGGACTGCCCAGGGTTAATAACCTTTAAATTTTTCATCCATGTATCTATTGTTTTATCTCTAATTGCTTTTTTCTGGGATGACGTTCTTGCTTCAAGCGTGGCATGAGTTTTTTCCTTTACAATAGGATTTTGCGCCGCGTGCTCACAGTTGTAAATTTCCAAGCAGGTTGTTTTTATTTTTTCTTGCATTTTTTTAACTTTATTTGCATCTTTGTAAAATTCTTTACGAGCCAATTTTGCTATATCGGTTTGGCCTATATTGGTAACCCCATATAAATCTAAATTTGTATTTGTTCGTTTAATATTTGCTGCAACTTTGTCACATAATTTTGCTGCTTCTTTACATTTTTTACTGACAGATTCTTTTGCAGCGTTACATGTTCCCGCTCCACCGCAAAATATAAGACCTTTATTAATTGACCGTAATTTTCGCAATTTCCCCGAACCACATGGGCACAATATTTTTTCACCTGTAATTGCGGTATAAATTCGAGTTTTATTATCTATGCATAATGGATCGCAATTAGATAAAATCCAATTCCACATTTCGAAATTTTTTGGAATTAATTTTACTGCATTATTAGATTTATATTTTAAAAATGTTTTAATTTCTTCTATCATATTTTCCCCACTATAATTATATAGTAATATAACTTCAAAGGTATATCAATCGTTAATTTTGATAATAAAAATGGCCACATTTAAAATGTGGCCATTTGATTTATAAATATGAATTTAAATTGCCGGGTCAAAATCTGGTTCAGTCCAATAATCTTCAGAATCGAGCCATTTATCAACTAGTTCATCATCCGATTCATTTTCTAACGTACCAAAAGGAAGAAAGATTGTTGCTGTTTCCGGTGCATTTTCATCCCAATAAAGTGATACTCCAAGTGGAACATTTTTATCAACGAGTTGATCGGTAATAAAATCTAACTGATCTTGATATGATCGAAAGGTATCAAAGTGATTATATTCTTTTTTATTCTCATCATAGAAGAGAATTACTGCATCATAGTATGAGTCTTCGGTTACTTCTTCCGTAAGTTGTCCAATTGCATTTTGAACCAATGCAAAAGTGTGGAGTGGAGCTAAAGACCGTCGAAATTCATTGCCAGATTTGAGAGTTGTCGATGTTGTTTCAAAATTAATCATACTAAATGATAACATAATTTTATGACAATTGTCAATTTAAAATTTTTGGAGTTGCTTCGATATCGAATGGGCTAACGTCCGTCCACCCATTCCTTAATAATTTATTTGATTCAACCGGTTTTCTACCGGGTTCATAAGAAAGAGTTATATGGTATGTACTTCCATCCGGACGATTAGTTTTGCCATTAACTGAAACAACTACTGATTCTAAACTTGCATCACAAGAATATCCCACCACCTGTAATTTTGCGGTATGGGGTATTCTATCTGTCTTTGACAAACCAAATTTAACCGTTATATGATGTGCATCTACTTTTGAAAATTTTGGTGGAAATTTGTTTAAAATTAGAGATCGGCTTTTCTTGGATAGTAGATACGCAGAATAAGATTCGAATAATAGTTCTGAAAGTTTCATGTAATTATTTATAAATACTTATATGAAGATTCAAGAAATTATTAAAAATAAAAATCGAATTGTGGAAGCTGAATCGGTATCTGAACTTAAACAAGAAGATTATGGTCAGGAAGTTATTATAGATTTACATAATGTCGACAAAGATTTATTTGATACAAAAATAATAAGAAAATTTGCAGAAGAATTGTGTGACGAAATCGGAATGACAAGGGGTCCAATCTATCTGTGGGGAAATGATAAATCTTTGGGTACAATGCATAATCCAAAGGCAGATGGAATTTCTTGTATTCAATTTTTATATACAAGTTCGATTACAATGCATTGTATTGATGAGTTAGGCAAAATTTTCATTAATGTATTTTCCTGCCAGACATTTGATGCCGATAAAGTAAAAGAATTTGTCTTAGATACCTTTGGTGGCGATATTGTTTCATTTCGTAATATAAAGAGAAAATAATGAGATTGAATGAGTTTAATAATCAAGTTATAGCACGGGAAATGACGGGTGAACAATTAAGAGAGGTTCTAATGTCGGATAAATCTCTAGAAAAAGAAATTAAATATCTTCCCATTTCTCAGTTAAAAAATGAAACTCATTTGACATTATGGAAAAATAATAAATTAATTGCTGATTTAGAATTGCAACAAAATCCATATGAAGAAAATCAATTATGGTTGATGCATGTAGCTGTTAGAAAAGGATATGAAGGTAATGGATATGGAAAACGATTAATAATTTCAGCTATTAATAAAGCAATGAATCTTAATAAGGAACTTAAATTATCCTCATATAGTGATGAGGGAAAAATTAAATTAAAATCATTAATTGATAACCTTTCCAAAAATAATGCAACAATTGTTGCAGCAAGTTAAAAAGAGGAGATAATTGTCTAATTTAGATGGTGTTTTTATAATACCCACTGGTTTAGGATGTAGTTTAGGTGGGGATGCAGCATTCAATCCCGGAGTAAAACTTATTTCATCGTGTGTAAACAACCTTATAGTTAATCCAAATTCAATAAATGCCTCGGATATTAACGAACTTCCTGAAAATGCATGGTACACGGAAGGGTCATTAATAGATAGATTTTTAGAAGGTAAATTTAATTTAAGAAAACCGAAAACATATAATAAAATTTTAATGGTTGTTAATTCACCAATTAAACCGTCTAGTATTAATTCAATGAATGCAGGTATTTGGGGTTTGGGAGCCGACATTAATATTTTGGAATTGAATACTCCATTAATAATGAATGCAACTATAAATTCAGATGGGACTGCCGGTGGAACATTTTCCGGAGTCGATGAATTAGTAGAACAAATTTCTGGTTTTGATTATGATGCACTTGCAATTCAAACACCTATTGGATGTGATGAAAAAGTATCTGATAATTATTGGATAAATGGTGGGGTTAACCCCTGGGGAGGGATTGAAGCTCTAGTAAGTAAAGCAATTGCAAATAAACTTAATAAACCATTGGCTCACGCGCCGATCGACACATGCTGGGATAATTATTTTTCACGCTCGGTAGTTAAAAGAGATATGGCTCCTGAAATTATTTCTAATACTTATTCTTTTTGCATTTTCAAGGGACTTCATCGAGCGCCCAGCGTAGTTGATAAAAATAATTCCAATGGGCAAACACTATCAAATACCGATATAGATTTTATGGTATCACCATATGGCTGCTATGGAAGACCGCACGAAGCTTGTTATAATTCAAATATACCTGTTATTGTAGTTAGAGAAAATGAAACTTGTTTTGCCAGAAATTTCATTTATCCTAGAACTGCAGGGTTAATTTTTGTAAATAATTATCTTGAAGCGGCTGGAGTAATAATGGCAATGAATGCGGGAGTCGATTATAAATTAATTCGGGTTGATACAAAATGATAATATATTTGTTAGAAAAATTTAAAAATATTTTTAAATTCGGGAGAATTAAAATGTTATATCGTTTAGGACGTAAGGCATTAAAAACCGATAGCAGAACTTTGAAGTTGGAGAATTATTTAACCACATCATTACCAGCGCCGCCAATTTCGGTTGATTGGACCAAAGGTATAACCGAGTGGGGAGTTATGAAGAACGACTCATTAGGTGATTGTACAATTGCGGGCTGCGGACATGCAGTTCAAACATGGTCAGTAAATTCTGATAAAGAAATAACTATTGATGATAATGATATTGTTTCAATTTATTCGGCATGGGATGGATATGTTCCGGGAGATTCATCAACCGATAACGGTGGAATTGAATTAGATGTTTTGACTAATTGGAAAAGTAAAGGGTTTGTAAACCATAAATTGATTGGGTTTACGTCTGTTAATCATCTAAATAAAAATGAAATAAAGACTGCTATTAATTTGTTTGGTGGAATTTATATTGGGGTATCTTTACCAATTTCTGCGCAGACACAAGGAATATGGGATGTTACCACCGGTGATGATGCAATTACTGGTTCTTGGGGCGGTCATGCAATTTGGATTGTTGGATATGATTCTACTGGTTTAACATGTATTACCTGGGGAGTTTTGAAAAAAATGACCTGGGCTTTTTTCAATAAATATTGCGATGAATCATATTCTTTACTTGGGCAAGATTGGATTAATGCCAATGGAAAATCACCATTGGGGTTTGATTTAAATCAATTAATGTCAGATCTTTCTGCAATTAGATAAATAATGTTGTTCATTAAATTAATGAATTTATGAGTTATGTAATACTCGTATGTGAGTAGAACTCACCAGAGGTAAAATAAAATGGGTCGTCCTCTTAATCGTCAGCAATTTTTTGGAATATACCAAGGTTCCAATATTAGTCATCAAATTATATCAACAACCTGGGGGACGGCAGATTCATCCGCAGTTCCTGGTGTATTAACTAAACAAAATAGTACAAATCGTTTTCGAGCCAAAACGATAAATGGCAGCAGCCTCACAACACTCTCGAATGGGACGCCAACAAAAGCAGGATATTCATCGGTTAAACTTTTTCCAGATGGCACGGATCCAATTGTGTACGCCACCGCTACTGCTAATTTAAAAGCAGTTAGCGCGGCTGTAGTTAATGGTGGTACTCAATATCATGCTGCCGACGTCTTGAATTTGGTTGGTGGGACATACGGAAATGTTGCGACATTAACCGTTAATACAGTATTTGCAAATAATGCTGTTGCTACGTTCACACTAAATGCTGTTGCTAATCAAAAGTATACAGCGTTGCCTGCAAATTTAGCTGCCGTATCTACAGTAGATACAAGTAATGCCAATGGAACTGGAGCAATTTTTTCAGTTAATTTTGGGTTAGAAAAAATTAACGTTATTAACGGTGGATCTAACTATACATCGGCTAATATTATTTTAACTCAGGCAACTGTTGCACCTGTTATTACGTCAACTGTTACTGGGGGAGTATTACAAAATAATGTGGTTGTAAGTAGCCCAGGTGTAATTAATGTTGGCAATCCAACAGTTACCGTAGAAGGAACTAGTGGAACGACAGAATATGTTAAGAATATTCAATCAGCTTCACAAGTATTGACATTTAGCGGAAATGTGTATAATTGGCTGTATAAAGGTCAACCTGTTCCTGCTGATTATGCAAATCTTAATATTAAGATTGGATATTTGGATACTTTGTAGAATTACATAATTATTATTTTAAAAGGTGAGATTATTTTCTCACCTTTTTCTTGTTTTTGTATAAATATTATGTGGAGAAAAATTATGAGTTTACCGGACCAAATATCTACTTCAATATCGACAACAAATACACAAACGTCTAATAATGTCCAGACGGTTCAATCAGTCCAGTCTTTAGAAGTGGCAGAAACCGATTCCAATGGGGTAGAAATGTATAATCCTAATATTAATAATTGGGATAAACCTTGGTTAAGAACGGTTATTTCATCTGAAAATGGTAGTGGGTCTACGTATCGTTTGGGAACGCTATCAATTATATGGTCGTCTTTAATAATAGTTGGATATTTAATTTATGTTACAAAAACAATTCCTTCTAATATAATGTCCTTGGGTTATTTTTCGGCCTTACTTATAGCCGTAACATACTCTCCAGCAAAATTAGTGGAAATATTAAAATCATATTTTTCCAAAAAGAGTTAATTTGAATTTTCTATTAATTTAATTTTTTCCCGAATCACTTTAATTGAAATTGTCTGAAACAAGCCAGGGTGTAGGGGTCGAGGAAATCTATTTAAATCGGCCCATGCATACCCACCATGTTCTTTATTTAATGTAGGTAAAAATTCACTTTCAATTATAAAAATAAAGCTATGATATCTAAATTCTGAATCAAAAGAAGTAAATGTTTCCAATGGAATATATTTTTGAATTGTTGGTATATTTCCTAATTCCTCTAATAATTCTCGATTAAGTCCAGTCATTACATTTTCATCTTCATGAATTTTTCCGCCAGGTAATCCCCATGTACTTCTGGTTCGAGTATTATTTCGTAACAAAAAAAGGAAACGATGCGTATTACTTGCATAAATTAATGCTCCGGCGGCTATCATTGATTTAAAATTTCCTTACGACAAAAATCTGTATCTAATTTAATTAGATATGCTTTTCCATCCGTCCATATTTCTCTATTTAGAGGTATTTCTATGTTCCCAATTTTGCCTTTTGTAAATCCATTTTTAATAGGATCGAATATTTTATTGAAAGCATTTTCAATGTCTTTTGGAGAATTGGCCTTTTTAAAAAGTGATATTAATTGCGACATTAATTCATGTTTTGTTTGGTCTTTAAAATCTCTTATTAAATAATTTTTCATTGTGAAACATAAACCAATAAAGTCGATATAATTTTTATCAGGTATTACATGGTTATTAAACATTGCATTAAAATAGCCCAAAGAAGAGATTAATAGTGGAAAGCTATTCCATATATCATTATAAGGACATATTGCAATTTGTGAATTATTGAATGGTAAAACTATATAAACTTCTCCATATCGTGTCGCTTTACTATAAGAGCTTGTACATATTAAACTTTGACTTCTCTTTGGATAACCTTCCCATGACGGCAAATTATCTAATAGTAATGTATAATAATTTTGGGTATTTCTACTTTTTCTTATTTTTTTACTTGGATCTGTAAGATAAAAATTCGAATTTTTAGAGTTAAAAGATTTTTGAATACCTTTATATATGGCTCTTCCTTGCTTAATTTCGGATAGGGCGGCAGAGCAATCCTGGGTGATATGTTCCATTAATTTATTAGGTGATTTATTTAATTTTTTGGAACGTATATCTTCAGATAAAAATTCGTAAGATTTCATTAGTTATTTCCACCTTTATCTGGTCGTAATAAATTAGATAAATTTTGTAAAATGGGAACCGATACATTTGATTGATTGATAAATGTATTTGAATTATTTATAAATTTATCTCGTTGAGTTTTCCCTTTTCCTGGAGTTAATGAGGTACGTACATCCGAATTTACATATTGCCATTTTGCATTATTCCAACGATATAATCTTGCGGGAAAATAATCTTGCCGTAAAATATATTGACCATTTGTTGGATTAGATGGAAATTCCGTTGCCGGCGTTACTGGATAACCATTTATTGCTTCTCCGTTACCGGTTAAATAACCATTTATTTTTTGGTCTGGGCTTGAACCAGGAGGTAATGGGCCTTGCTTTGGATCACCATTAACAAATAAGGGCGCCCATAATGGATCAGTATTATATCCTGATTCAGGAACTTCGTATTCCGCCTGAGCAACAATTGCATTGGACATATTTTGATATGTATTAATAGAACTTGTAATATTTCCATATGTTGTGGTGTTGCCGTTAATTAAGACTGGCTGGCCATTAAGGCCGATTACAATATCATTCATAATATCCGCATATTCTTGACTGTCTGTCATTGGAGAAGTTTTAAGACGCCACAGATGATTCCACCAAGAAGGCGAAAAGCCGTTTGCTGGTCTAGTTCCATCTTGTATTACATAATATCTTTTTAAAGCTATTGGTAATGTATCATCTAAACTATAAAACTCCTTAAGGTTTGGAAGCTCTAATACATCACCAGACATTAGTTTTCTGCCGATTGTATCAACCATTGTTTTGAGATGAACGGTTATATATAATGTCCCACTTGCGATCATTAATCCCCATTGGGATAGATCAAGATCTAAATCGGCGGGTGAATAATGCGCACGCAATCGATATATATCTTTTGCATATTTTCTGTCTCTATTTTCGAGTAATAGAATGTCTTGTATGTTTTGCGCTGCTAAATTTGGATAATTTGGTTGGGTGGCATCATTGGTAACATTGGGATTTTCCGAACCTAAATATTTGTGGATGTAAATGTCCACTCCACCCATTGTAAATTGCTCATTTATTTGTCGGTCGAACCACTGCGCATCTGTTCCAAATTTTTCGTTAGACCACATGGAAATTCGGGGCATATTAGAAATCCTCTATTTGTATTTATTTAAATAAATAACTATATGCGTATTAATGAAATTATTGATTTTAAATCGATATCTCCCGGAAAAATATCTAATATTCCTCCGAGGAAAAAATTTGTTGCGTTAACAAAATTTATTCAGAATAATTGCTCGGAAATTTTAAATATTTATAAAAGTACCAGAAAGATTGTATCGTGGTATTAGGAATCCGCAGAGTAATATTTTACTGGGAAAGTCATGGGATAAACGAAAACCGATGGATACTCCTATTGTTAATCAGAATATGCTCGATAAAAAATTAAAAGATGCCGGATTTTCCGCATTACGATCTAATAGTATTTTTTGCACATCGGATATTTCTTTTGCAGGTAATTATAGTTATGGATATATTTATGTGATATTTCAGGTTGATGGATTTTCATATATGTGGAGCAGTTATATTCATGATTTTTACTATCAATTTGTATTTTGGAAAAATGTTGGAAAATTATCAGAAATTGAAAATATGCCCGCTGATAAATTTGTTGCAGAATTTGGATTTGAAAATAATAGGGGAATGGTTGATGCTCTTAAATCAAAAAATGAAATTTGCATTTCGGGGGCATATGTGGCAATTGAAGTAAGTTCTACGAGCTGGGATAATATACAGGAATTAATTGGAGTATCAAATGACAGATGAAAAAGATAAAGAAGAAGTAATGACGTTGCAGAAACTTCGTACTAAAGTTTTTGAATATGTCGAATTGCGTATGGGTTCGGGGATGATTGACGTTGAATTAGATCCTGAACACCTTCAAAATGCATTGACTCGAGCAATAGAATTATTTCGTACTCGTAGTTCTGCTGCGGTTGAAGAGTCATTTGCTTTTTTAACAACTCAAAAAGATGTACAGATTTATACTTTGCCATCTGAAATTGAAACGGTCATGAAAATTTGGAGACGGTCAATTGGTGATTTGGGCAATGCCGGAAGTGAATTTGATCCTTTTTATGGTGGGTGGCTTAATACATATTTGTTAAATACTCTGGGAAATTCTGGTGGATTATTGTCTTATGAATTATTTTCCAATTATAATTGGCAAGTAAGTAAAATGTTTGGTGGAGAAATAGATTTTAGTTTTAACTCGGTAACAAAAAAACTGACTCTTGTTAGACAACCACGGGGAAATGGTGAACATTTACTTTTGCAAACATATAATTTGAAGCCAGAAGTACAATTATTAAGCAATCACCAATCATTGACATTTTTAAAAGAATGTACTCTTGCAATTGCAAAATTAACATTGGGTGAAGCTCGTGCAAAATTTGGCAGTATTGTTGGTCCGTCGGGTGGAACTTCATTAAATGGTGCGGAAATTAAAAATGAAGGGCAAGCAATGCTCGATAAATTGATGGAAGGAATTGAAAAATATCAATTTGGTGAAACTCCACTTAATATTTTCATTGGGTAACATAGTTGATGAAATTGAAATAATCTGCTATAATTAAGTATGAAAATTAAAGAAATAATGAATGCACTTTTTACGGATCCTGGAAATCGAAGAACTGATCGTACTCGATTTAATGAATCATTTTTGGGAGAATCTCCGCAACGGCATCCGCCGGCAAATTATATCGATAATTTAGCCGACGAAATTAATGATTATATTAATAATGGTGAAGTAAAAGTTTTTGATTTAGGTAATATTGCAGGATATGAATTTAAAAAATTTGATTTAAATACCGTTGCATATTATTGGTTTGAAAAGAATAAAGAAATTTTACTGGCCGTGCAGTTAAGAAAATTTACTGATAGTCGGCAGGTTCAATTATTAGGTAAACGAGGTAGTGGTAAACCGTATGCTGTAGATTTATATTTGGGAATTTTGAATGATGTTGGAAAAAATGTAACTATAATGAGTGACAATCAATTAACAGAAAAAGGATTATCGTTGTGGAAACGATTATTTGATCAAGGCCATAAAATTGTGGTTTATGATGTAACGTCTCCTGGTAAAATATGGAAAACTTTATATTCAATCAACGAATTAGAAAAATATTTTGGTGATGAGGAATCATATAAAAATTATCGATATGTTTTAGTTGAATCGTCGTTTTTAAATGATACTCGGTCTTTTTTTAGATTGAGAACAACTCGGGAAAATTCTGGATCTGCACTAACGGATTAATTAATGAAAATTAAAGAATTATTGGAAAAAATGAAAACCGAAGATTATTCAAAAACAGATAGAACGTGGTTCAATGAATCATTTCTATCTGAATCTCCGCAACGACATTCTCCTGCTGAATATTTTGAGAATATTCTTTTTTCAATTAATGATTATATTGAATATGGAATTATTCCGATTAATTTAGGTAAAATCAATGACTTTGATTTTTGTAAAATAGATTTGAATGATAGTGTATACTATTGGTTTGAAAAAAATAAAGAAATTTTATTAGGGGTTGAACTTTCAAAGAAAAAATATACATGGCAGATTCATTTATTGGGTAAAAAAATATCCGGTCCACCGTATGCGGTTGATATGTATTGCGCTATATTAAATGATTCTGGAAAAAATATAACCATAATGAGTGATGATCAATTAACAGATAAAGGATTTAAAATTTGGAATCGATTATTTAATATGGGTCATAAAATTTTAGTTTACGATAAAAATAAACCCGGAATTTCTATGAAAGCAATTAATTCAGCAAGTGATCTCGAATTATATTTTGGTGATGATATTGAAAATAAAAATTATCGATATGTTTTGGTTGAACAACATTATATAGGTGAAACACGCGGATTTTTCAATGTTCGTCGCTCTCGCGAAAAATTAAAATTATTTTTGGAAGATTAGATATGAAAATTAAAGAATTATTTGAGACAAAAAATACAAATATCATGATAGTTGATTGCCAGCCGGGTTATCAGCATTATTGTGATAATATAATGTATTCGTTGTGTGATTTTTTAAATAATCAACAAGGAAAAATTATTGCATTATTTAATGGTTATGGTCTAACCGATGATTCAAAATCAGATGTTGTTGAATATTATATGAATTTTGGATTAGAACCAGATAAAATTGAAGAAATAAATTTTATCGAAAAGGAATACGGTTTCTTAAGATCATGGATGGATCAGGGTGTTGATGACCATACGATTTTGAAAGTAATTCGATCATTAAAACAGCACAATGTCAATGATAGTCGTCAATTAGATCTTAATTCTATTTTAGATGAAAATGAAATTGATGCAATGAATCATTTATGGAAATATAGTTCGTGGGATCAAGATCCAATTTTCTTACCTGATTTTATGACTATAAATCAATTACGAAATATATCTCCTTTTTATATGGCGGGTGGGGGACGAAATGAATGTTTACGTGAAATCGAACTTATATGTAATACATTTAATATAAGATTCAAAAGAATTGAAAAGTTTATATATGGATGAGATACGAGATCGATATGGTAATGAATTAAAAGTCAATGATTATATCAAATATTATATTAATAAAACTATTCTATATGAAAAAATTATCGAATTAATAGATAATAGTAATTTTTGTGGGATTTCAACAACATGTTGGACGTATTCGGCAAAAATATGTGGGCAGTTGGTAGAAAAGGCTAGTGAAGAAGACGTGGTAGTTCACAATTTAAGTAAATAAGGAATTTTAATGTCAAAAATTTTTGGTGTATTAGGACTTGCCAATAGTGGAAAAAGTACGGTTAGTGAAATGTTAGTTAACGAATATGGATTTGAACATATGTCATTTGCCGATTCTTTAAAAGAAGCAATATCAAGTATTTTTGGGTGGCCGATGGAAATGTTACGTGGAAAAACATCGGAGAGTAGAATTTGGCGTGAACAAATTGATGAATGGTGGGCAAAACGATTGGGTATGCCTGAATTAACTCCTCGATGGGTACTTCAACAATGGGGTACAGAAATTTGTCGAAATAGATTCCATCAAGATATTTGGGTCGCATCTTTAGAGAAAAAATTAAATAAAACGGATAAAAATATTGTTATTGATGATTGCCGATTTGTTAATGAAATAACTGCAATTAAAAATTCTGGTGGTTTATTATTAAAAGTTATGCGTGGCCCACTTCCACCGTGGCATTCGGCTGCACTTACTACATTAGATTATGGAGATAATTTAATGGCAAAATATTATCCAACAGTTCATATAAGTGAATGGGGTTGGGCCGATCAAAAAGTAGATTTTATCCTAGATAATAATAATGATTTAAATAATCTTCGATTACAAATTAAAAAAATTATGAGTTAATTAATGGTTTCATATGAAGCCATTTTCTTTCCCTGAAAACGTCATTTTATTACTCTACTCGATAAATACAACTGTGAATTATGTATTTAAAGCGAGGAAAAATAAATGAGTTCAACTTTAAAGAGCCCAGGCGTATCAATTTCTATAATAGATGAGAGTCAATATGTAAGTTCTACTACTGGAACAATTCCTCTTATTTTGGTTGCCTCCGCAGAAAATAAAACAAATCCAAGTGGAACTATTGCCCAGTATACAACATCAAATACTGCCGGGCAATTATATCTTGAAACATCCCAACGTGGGCTAGTTAATGATTTCGGTCAGCCAATTTTCCAGAATATTTCCGGCACAGGTGTTAATGGTGATGAACGAAATGAATATGGTTTGATGACTGCCTATTCAACACTGGGAAGTTCTGATGCGGCATATATTATGCGCGCCCCAATCGATCTTAACGCATTAAAAGGAAATTTGATCCCTCCTACTTCCGCTCCGGCAAACGGAACAGTATGGCTTGATTCATCTTCGTCAGTTTGGGGAATTCTTCAATATAATGCAGCATCTCAAACATTTACATCCATTTTGCCGACAAATGCATCTGGTTCTGGTAAATTGTGGGTTATAACAGAAACTAGTCAAACATCAGATGGAGCATTTAGTGTTCCCTTATCTTCTATTGGTAAACCAGGAGATTATGCCATAGTTTTAACCAATGTCAATAATCCAGTATGGTATCAGAATGCAATTGGTGCCTGGGTAGAAGTTGATACGGTTTTATGGCAGGCCAGTGTCCCAACCGCAATTGGAACAGTAACTAATCCAACTGCAACCGGCAATTTGGTATTGAATGGAAGTAATGTTGTATTATCCGGTGCCAATTTATCAACTATTGTAACTAATATTAACGGTGCTGCAATTTCTGGTGTAACAGCTTCGGCAATAAGTAATCGAGTTGCATTATATGCAACAAGTGCCGCAGTTAATAATTTAGTTAATGTGTCAGGTGCGGTAGCCACTCAAATTGGATTATCCGCTGGTTCATATTATGCCCCTGCATTCCAGGCAAGTCCTTATACTAATGTTCCTGCGTGGAATAGTACGTCTGCAACACCCGAACCAACTGGAAGTATCTGGTTTAATACGAGTACCCAAGAGAGTGGAGCAAATATCGTAGTTAATGTATATAATAGTACAAAAAATTCTTGGGTATCTAATCCTGTTACTGTTGGAACAAATGACGCCGAGCTGAATTATACATTAGATCCAATAGGCGGGGGTATTAATATTTCTGCTGGAACTTATGTATTAGAATTAGGTGCTGGATCATTTACTTCACAACTATTAACTCGTCAGTCAGGAACTACCTCTGCTGTAGGTACTATTGCAAATCCAACATTAACTGGATCAGGTCCGTTCACATTTGAGATTAATACATCTGTTGCGGGCAGTAACGTTTTTGCCGGTAATGTAACAGTATCTTTTACAGGAACAACCTCTTCAGCCATAGTTTCGGCGATAAATTCTGCCGCGATAGTAGGAATTTCTGCAGGTTTAACGAGTTCTAATCATATTCAAATACAAAATACATTTGGCGGAACATTTTATCTGTATGATGGTGCTAATACACCATTGGAACAAAGTGGTATTTTACCAACAGGAACAACATTTGCCAAAATTAGTAATTGGATTGCACCTAGTTATGTAGTTTCAACAACAGCACCGACTGCGGATCCTACTGATGGAACTCTTTGGTATTATGATGATCCGACGGTTGCTGATATTATGATTAATACGGGTACTCAATGGGCAGGATATCGAACGGTAACTGCTAATGTTGAACCACGTGGATATAATTTAACTTTAACTGATCCTGCTGGACCTATTGTTAGTGCAAGTTCGCCATTATATCAATCAACAGGCAATGTTGTTGTAAATGGAGATATTTGGATTAATACGTCTGATTTAGAAAATTTACCAAATATTAATCGATATCAAAGTGGCAGTTGGGTTCAAATTATAAATACTGATCATACTAGCAGCAACGGTATTGTGTTTGCCGATGCCAGATGGGCTACTTCAGGAAATGTTGATCCTGCAATTAATTCTTTGCCATCAATAAGTAATTTGGTTTTGAGTAATTATTTGGACTCAGATGCGCCGAGTTATGCATTCTATCCTCGTGGAACATTACTTTTTAATACCAGACGAAGTGGTATGAATGTTAAAGAGTTCGCTACCGATTATTTAACCGGATCTAGTGAAACATCGGCATGGGTAACAACAAGTGGAAATAATGAAAGTGGGGTTGCCTATCAAGGTAGTTCTGCTCAACGAAATATCGTTGTTAAATCATTAATTTCTGCTATAGATTCAAGTGATCAAATATTAGAATCAGTGTATGATTTTAATTTAATTTCATGTCCTGGATATCCTGAACTTATCCCTACATTGGTAAGTTTAAATGCTACTCGAGGAAATACTGCATTTGTTGTTGGAGATTCCCCTATGACGCTTGCAGCAACATCTAATACTTTAAATAATTGGTCAAATAATTTAAATAGTGCAACAACAGATGGCGTTGATGGTTTGGTTACGTATTCAGATTATTTGGGCGTATATTATCCGGCTGGACTTACAACCGATTTATCAGGTAATTCAATTGTTGTTCCTCCTAGTTATATGGCATTACCTACAATTATTAATAGTGATGCCAAATCATTTCCATGGTTCGCACCAGCGGGACCGCGTAGAGGATTAGTAACTAATGCAACATCTTTGGGATATATTGATAAATCTGGAGATTTTGTACCTAACTCAGTTTCTCAATCGTTGAGAGATATATTATACCCAGCAGGAGTAAATCCGATTAGCAATATTTCTGGTACTGGGCTAGAAATTTATGGGCAAAAAACCCGTGCATCACTAATTGGTGGATTAACATCTGAATTAAGTCGTATTAATATTGCACGGTTGGTTATTTATACTCAAGGTAAATTAGCTTCAATTGCAAGTTCATTTTTGTTTGAGCAAAATGATTCTTATACAAGATCTAGCCTAGCTTCTGCTATAGGAACATTAATGACTGATTTGCAGGCAAATAGAGCCATTAGTGATTGGGCTGTTGATGTTTCGACAGATATTAATACACAGGCAATTATTGATGCAAATCAATTATGGGCAAGTGTTGCAATATTACCAATAACTGCCGTTGAATTCATTTATATTCCTTTGACAATTACTGGATCAGCACTTACTTCTTCCGGTATTACAACCTCATAATTTTTGTATTATTTTAAAAGGACCATTTAAATATGGTCCTTTTTTTGCCTTTCGATAAATATAATTATGAAATTAGATGAAATTTTTTATGAAAGAAAACCCGCTCCGCGAGCCAATAAATTATTATCTTTTATCGAAAAAAATTGTTCGGAATATTTAAAAGAAAAACAAACCGCAGAACAATTATATAGACGTATGGATTATGGTGCTGAAATTGGATTTATAGGTATGCCCCCTAGAGGAAGAAGTCCTGTTGATACTGATTCACATTTTCAAAAATTAATTGACGCCAAATTAAAAAAACTGGATTTACAGCATTACGGTCAAATAGTATATTTTGCACGGGTAGAATAAGTAATACATATCAATTTGGAGCAAATTTATATGTTATTTTTCCAATTAATGGATTTTCATATACATGGTGTCCAACGAAAGATATTACCGTAGACTATAACTTAGGCACAACGGCCTGGTATACCTGTAAACTTTATTCGTTAGCCAGATTAAAAGATAGAATTTGTAATGGTAATTCTTCTTTTTCAATGTATTATGATTTAAAAACATTAACTCCCGAAAAATTTGTTAAAAAATATAAATTTCGAAATGATAATCTTGAAAAAGCAATGAGTAAAGGGTATGAAATTTATATACATGGGAAATATATAGCTGTTAATCAAGAATATTTTAAAGAAAATTTAGACCACTTCCCTGATATACGTTATAAGATTGGTAGTTAGAACAAAAATTAAAACGATTTCTAAAAATCTAAGATTTGCATAAATAACATTATAAGATATTTGTAGTACAGGAGATACAATATGGCCGGAGCAACAGGCTCTTTATTAAATATGACCGTTCCACTTGATTCTGGTCTCTCGGGTCAGGGATTATTAATGCCAAAATTGAAGTACCGTTTTCGAATATTATTTGTCGGATTTGGCGCGGGCAGTACAACAACAGAATTGACTAAACAGGTAATGACAATTACTCGTCCTTCTGCTGATTTTGAAGATCAAGTGATAGATGTATATAATTCTAAAATTCACTATGCAGGCAAAGTTAAATGGGATCCACTATCTATTGAATTGCGTGATGATGTTAATGGATCAGTTAGTGCATTGGTTGGCCAGCAAATGCAACGGCAATTTGATTTTTTAAATCAAGCATCCGCTTCTGCATCCGGGGCATATAAATTTGAATTAATTCAGCAGGTTTTGGATGGTGGAAATGGAACAGTCGATCCCGTTGTCTTAGAAGAGTGGGATATTGTTGGTGCATATATTCAGAAAGTATCTTATGGTGATAATGATTATAAAAGTTCTGAACCATTAACTATTAAACTTGATGTCGTATTCGATAATGCTCTCCAGAGTGGAAATTCTGCCGGTGGTATTGGCACGGTTGGTACACGGACATCGAGTTCAATACTTATCTAATATTAAATTAAATTTTCAAAAACGACTTCGATTAATCGAAGTCGTTTTTGTTTGGTCATAAATACATGCATGAGCGTTTTACAACAATTATTGTCGACTACTTCAATATCAGCTAATCCTGATATAACATTGCGTGACTATAGACATGCATCCAAAATTTTTAGCCCAAACAATAATAGTTTTGCACCAAAAACTAAAAATTGGTTTCATGTATATTTTCAATTAAATTCGGGCGCTCTAACAACTATTAATCAATCATTATCTACTGCAATAACCAGTAATAGAATAAATTGGCAGCCTAATAATTTACCGATACTTGGCGTATTGGCAAAAACTGTTGTTTTACCACAGCTTAAATTTGAAATTGTTAAAAAGAATCAATATAATAAATGGAGTATTAATACAACCAAAACAAATTATGAATCAGTTCAAATAACATTGTGGGATGATACAATTAATACGATTGATCATTTTTTATATGCTTATTATCAATATATGAATGCTGATTCTAGTTATGTTAATTGGGATCAGACGCAAACACAGGGTATAAATATACCTACTCAGTGGGCTCAATCCAATGGCAATGTTAGCTCAATTTATAGTTCAACTTTTGATAATTATGGATTAGACACTGTTCAAACATCCGATACGGGAACTCAGATTACACCTGTCGCGGGTTCAAATTTTAATCGACCAAATTTATTTTTTGATAGTATAAGAATTTATCAATTTAATAGATCTGTTGATGTATCTATTGGTCCAGAATATAATGAATTTGTATTAGTAAATCCAGTAATAACAAGTTACGAGCATGATCAGTTAGATTCGGCGGATTCGGATTTTATGACAAATAAAATGACGATTGATTATGAAACTGTTTTGTATAATTCCGGTCAATTAGAAAATGATGAATTGGCTAGTTGGGATCGAGTAACATCTTCTTTATTTGATAACACTGTTAGTCCATTAGGCGAAACGAGTTCAGTATCTACAACTTCGACGGACACAACCAATGTTATTGAAAATGCTACAGATGAAACAACGAACATTATAAATAGTGGCGGGGTAAATTCTGTAACTACGGTATTAGATTCGGTTTCGGGATCGTCTTCCTCAATTGATTCTGCCGCTCAAATTTCATCCGGTAGTTCAATTATAGGAGTCCCAACAATTTTACAAGATTTTGGCACGAGTGGAAATCCACCAACAGTAGGATAATTTATGGCAACTATAAAAACAAAAACATCCAGTATAAATCGAAATAATTTTGATTACATTCGTGCATTTGCGGAAACACAAAGCAGCAATTCAATTGTTGTTGATGAATTAGTTCAAGCATATACATTAATATCACAAAATATGAATTTGGACCCAATTACATTAATTCAGCAAATTGAAAATGGAACAATTTCTGATTTAACATTGGCTGCTCAAATGAATTCAGTAAGAGCCCAAAATGCATTAATAGGGGTTATCCCAACCCAAGCGACTCCATTGTTTATTTCACGGGAGATTTCGGCCTGATGTCTAAATTTGCAAAAGGACTCTACAATATAAAAAATAAAGAAAAATATATCGGGCAACACGCTCCTATTTTTAGATCTTCATGGGAAAGTTCTTTTATGGCTTTTTTGGATAATCATCCAAGCGTATTACAATGGGCTTCCGAACCTTTTGCCATTCCCTACAAAGACCCCTTAACTGGAAAAAATAAAAGATATTTTCCGGATTTTTTAATGATATATCTAGACTCTTCCGGAATTAAACATGGGGAAATTATTGAAATTAAGCCCAGTAGTCAAACAGGTCAAACCAAAACAAAAAGTAAGATAAATCAGGCCCAAATTATTCGTAATCAAAGTAAGTGGGCATACGCTCTACAATACTGCGAAAAGAATGGTCTAAAATTTCGGCTGATTACAGAACTCGAACTTTTTAGAAATGTAGGTAAAAAATAATGGCCCAAAATTTTTTTTATGACGCTCAGTTAAGAAAATGGATACTGCAAATTATGCGTATCTTCAGTGAATTCACGGTTCAATATAATTTGGATTCTGCCGGAAATCAATTATATACTCGAGTCCCTGTTATATGGGGTGATGGTTCTTTTCAGGCAGCAACTATTCAACGGTTAAATTCAGAAAATACAATGCCATCTATTCCAATGATTAGTGTTTACATTAATAATCTTAAATATGATCGTGATAGAACACAGAGTCCAACATATGAAAGTTCAAAAAGTATTCGGACTCGACAATATGATGAAACCGAAAATGCTTATTTACCAACACAAGCAAATGCCTACACAATTAAAAGATTAATGCCTGCTCCTTATAAATTAGAAGTTAAAGTTGACATTGTTACAAGTAATACTCAGCAAAAAATGCAATTAATGGAACAAATTTTGCCATTATTTAATCCGGCATTAGAAATTCAACAAACAGATAATTTTTTAGCCTGGGAAAGTTTATCTTATCTTGAATTAACAGATACGGTTTGGTCAAGTCGATCTATTCCAGTTGGGCAAAGTAATGATACAAGTTATGATATTTCAACTTTACAATTTGAATCTCCAATTTGGCTAACTCTCCCGACAAATGTTAGTAAGATGGGAGTTATATTTAAAGTTATAACAGATATTAATGGGATTGGTGATTTAAACGATCTTATCTATGGGACGCGTCAGGTTGTTACATATAATAATTATGGATTATATGTTAAAAACAATACAATTCGTATTTTGAATCAAGGGGTAACAAATACAAATAATTCGAATATATATGGTCAACCATTGGATTGGAATGCTATATTATCTGTTTATGGAAATTTGCGTCCAGGTGTTTCAGAAATTCGATTAACATATGACGATTCCGCAAATGAAATAATTGGAACAATAACTGTTGATCCAACTGATTCTACAACCGTATTATATAATATTGATTCGGAAACTTTACCAATTAATACACTTTCTCCAATTACTGGGATTGTTGATCCATTGAAGCAAGCACCTGGTATTAACGGACTTCCCACTGAAGCCATTGGGCAAAGTTATCTTCTGATTGGGTCATCCAATATTAATTCCAGTAATGTTTGGCCATTAGCTTCTAACGTTGCAAATGTTAATGATATTATTACATATAACTCTAATACATGGATTACAACATTTTCGGCAGTAAATAATATTGGTAATATTCAATTTGTTGAAAATAATTCATCTAATGCACAAATACAATGGAACGGTAATGCATGGGTTGCTGGTTATGAAGGCCCATATAATGCAGCATCTTGGAGATTAATAATCTAATGAAAATATCAGAGCTATTATTTGAATATAACGAGAAAAGATTAATCAATGACTTTGGAAACAAATTACAAATTAAATCCAAGTCAGATTCATCTGCTCCAAAAAATTTATCTTCTGTTAATTTAATTAAAAATATTTCAGATTTAGATCCGACGGGCAATAAAGAATTAACTTTTTGGCTTGTTCTTAATTACGCAAATGATAGAATAAA